>Ga0247780_1000689_pt1 | contig 28717 bp, 29 predicted proteins | sample UWRJL079202R5_FD_179927 | JGI IMG/M metagenome (GOLD analysis project Ga0247780, IMG submission 179927) | Plant litter microbial communities from Arlington Agricultural Research Station in Wisconsin, United States - UWRJ-L079-202R-5 | ecosystem: Environmental > Terrestrial > Plant litter >... | reverse complement strand
GTGGAAATTCTCTGGGAAGAGATGGGGGAAGGAGCAAACTATAAATACTTATCTAGAGGACTTCAACTTAACATTGAGAAATGTGACTTGACCCGGATGATACCAATGGGCGGGGGAGTCTGGGGGAATCATTGAATCTGCCTTGTGTATATTACCTAGGTAAAGTTATTTACATTATGAGAAAGGGGCAGCTCTTCTCCCAAACCCGGGCTCGCTTACCGCTATGCGGTCCAGCATCCCGGGAAGCCGGAGGAGGAGTGGATTTTGGCTTTTTAGTGCCTCCCCGTCCATACTTTCATACCTAGAGAATTTTTATGATTCCACCGAGCCCCCATGAAGGGGGCGCAGTCTACAGATGTAACACAACTTGCGGTTCATGAAACGGCAAATCTGGTAGGAACTCTATTCCACATTGGCGGGTCACTCTCCACGGTAATCTCTATTGATCTATTCTCAGAATTCATACTTCGGTAGGTAGATGACCTATACAAACAATCCAGTCACTTGAAACCTCGCCTAACAAATCAAACTGGAATCAACGCGTAGCTATCTCTGTTTTTGGTTCATGCTTGTTGTCTCTAAGTATCTTTCTCATGCTCTTCAGGCGGATGTGATTGAAGAGCTCTCTTCGTTTCGCACTGGTCGCTCAGAGTGGCAACAATCGGGGACCATGATGATCAAAGATATACGAGCCATCCACACCGACTTAATTCCCGTTGCCTACTAAGCCCCCTGTACCCAAACGGCGCAATCGCACAAAGCGGCCTAACAGTCCGTCCCGCCTACCCGGAGCTGGGGAAACAGGGGAACGGTTCAACTCTATTAGCCAACGTCTATCCGCAACTACAACATAAAATTAATGCCTAATTCCAGTGTAAGTAGCAATAGGATTCAAGATGGGTTTCCCCGGAGGCACAGTTCGCGGCGTTAATTTATCCAGCGCAACAAAAGGTATTCAAAATCCTGTTTTGTGGAACTTGGCTATCCTCGCCGCAATATCTGCCCGCCCTACCAAACCATCTGAAAATCCAGGCCTCCAACCGGAATCGGACTGTATTTTAGCTGTTCACATTTCAATGTTACCCCCAGCCACCACCAGTATACGCTGCTCCTGCTTCTTTCGCGCCTCTGCTCCTCCTTCACAATGGTGATAAAACCCCTGACAAATTGAAATCTGTACCTGTAGCGACTGGCCTTAATACATGAGCACCTTCCTAAAACCTACTAACCCTCAACCCTCAAATTATTGACAGAACAACCAACCACCCCTTGACCCCCTAAATCCACCCCCTGTCCCACCCCGCTCGTCAACCCGGATAAACGAACGGATCCGGACACAGCACCTCAACCGCCTTCTCCACCGCCTCCTTCTCCTCCCCAGTCGGATCCTTCCCCTTTCCCTGCGGCGACAACAACTCCACCTCCCTCTTCATCTCCACCAGCAACTCATCATACTCCCCCCGATTCTTCAAGTACGTCGCAGCATCCTTAATCGAATCTCTCAGCTTCTTGATCCCCTTAGCATACATGTCGTTGAATCAGGCCTTGTGCGCCGCCCGGAAGCTGGTGAGACCACCTGGGAGCTCTTTTCTTTCATCCAAACTCACCACGTTGTGCAAGAAATCAGGGAATGGGGTGGGACTGATGCGCCAGTCTACCAGCACTATCTCGGTTTGCGATTTGAACATAACCTCGCCGAGCTCCCCTCTCAACTCGCGATCTGAACGCAACCTCGCCGAACTCCCTCTCCAGCGCCGAATTCAATAAGAATTTACCACCCAAATTCTGTCAAAGTGGGGCGCCTCTCCTATCTCCTGCCACTCTAGCACACCCTTACCGAGGTTACCACCATCCGCCAGGAAATCGCAGCACCTAACAGCGACATGATGAACATTGAGAAAATCGAGAGTTCTAAGAGAAATTTCCCCTCTAGATGCTCCAACGCTTGTATCTTACCATCTTGACTAGCTGTCTTGCCCAAGGACAAGACCGACGATTTCGGCCTCGTCTTCCGTGGTCGAAATGCGACGCTTATCCTCAGAGACTCCAACACAGTCGTTGCTACAGCGGTGGCTTCCTGACTCCTCGACCAGCTCGAACGGGCCAAGATGGGCCACCGGAAACTCCTGCTGGCTACGATAAAGGAGTACTTCGCCGGGCGCGCGAACCTGCGGCAGAAGGCTCACATCCACCGCGTGGAGCTGCTCGAGGATTGCATATCTCAATAAAAGACCGCCCGACTGGAGATTTCCAGGCTCACTGGTGCTCTAGCAGTGCCAGGCATCCAGTCAGCTCCGCTGACTAGATGCCCAGGGCCCCCTGAACCCCTTTCTTCTGACAACACCTATAGCGGGGAGGTACCGAGGGAGTAATGCCTAAAAAAGCTAGAACTGGCTGCTTACCCCACTGTTGACTCGTTTAAAAGACCTTATCCCTGCCCTCGCCGCGGCCATTGGCAGGGCTCTTCGCTAGCCCTACAATTGTGGTTGGATGTGCCACCGGCGCATTGGGACTGGCTCTCGCCGAGACCCACAGCAACTCATCAGAATTCTGACGAGACAGGAGACGCAAACCGGCTAAATGTGGGCGACCCGGTTGCTTGAAACCGCCTATAACAGGCCTCGTTGGTCGGATAAGCCTTGTAGCACTAACAATGAAAAGAGCTTTGACAGAGCTCATATTAATATTCTGAGAATGAAAAAAAAAAAAAAAAAGGGGGGGGGGGGGGGCGGTAACTGTGCTTTCATGCAGCAGTATGGGGAAATGTTGGTACCGGGCTACTCAGCCGTTGAGCATCGAGCCATTATCGCCTTCTGAATATTTGACAAGTTCGACAATGGTATTGTGTTCCCTTCATCTCTAATGGCAGGATGAGTGACTGGAAGGGAAACGAGGCTACGGCGGTGCACAAGAAATGGATATTCCTTGGCAGGTTTGGCGTACGGAGCATAGACCCAGAGACTATGGTAAGTAACAACCTTTTACAGAGGTGATGCCGACTGATCACATGGCACCCAAAGGATTGTGCAGGAGCAGATGCTCAACTCCAGCGTCGTGATGTTGCGCAGACAGTGAACGCTCTCTTGGATGTCGTTGCTACCACGACATTTCCGTTCGGCCTTGAAGTCTCTCCTCTATCGTGACTGACTCGCTATTAGGATGGACTACCCTTTACCAGGGCAGGCTGATGTGAGCTTGGCCGGGTATCATGCTAGGAGGTGGATTAAGTTGAGTACGGTTAGGATTGTGATGCCGCTCGTTGCGAGGGGGTATGCGATGTGGCAGATGCTGAGTGGGTACTGATTGTCAGGGGTAGCTCAACTTAGAGTCTCATTCCAATCCCGCCAAGTCTGGTCATCGAAAGTGGGCATGCACTTGACCTTCTCAGGCGGAGGCAGCCACTGTATCCGGTCCTCTTCTTCATCCCCCTTGATCCACCGCCCCGTATGCCCCTTGAGTTCCTTGATGTACTTCCCCTTCTCATCGCTATACTCCAAGTTGATGCTCGGAACCGCTATAATCTTTCCATAGCCGCTATACCACATATCCTTGCAAAACAGCTGCGGCTCGCCCTGGTGACACTCCCCCTTATCCCTCCTCACTGACCGGAATGAGACCTTCCCCTCCACAACCGGAGCTGCCGTAAACGCGACTGCCCCATTCCAGCACGAAAACACCTGGAAAGGACGATGATTGTAGTACCGCTCCTTCGACGTCGGCTCGTTCCAAAACAGATCCGTCGCCCGGCTCCAGCTCACCTCGGGAAGAGGAATCTCAAAGAAAAGATCCCCGTTGATGCTCCTTGCGATGTACGAGTCGTAAAACACAGGCTGATCATTCTTATCCCCTCCGCTACCAATCCAATCGAACGCACAGGCCATGTCGGCGGCCTGGTACACCTTTTGATGGGTAAGCTCTAATATGTCCTCTAGGCAGATGGCCACGTCGTTGATGAAAATCACCGTCGAGTTGGCGTACCGATCTGCACTGCGGAGCATCGGCGCCAAAGCCAGGTTTCGAAGAACGGCAAGCTTGCCGAAGCGATCCTCGGCTAGGGGATCAATCTCATTGCGGAGAATGAAGTGGGTAGAGAATGAGTTGCCTAGCTCGACCTGCAATGCGGCCAAGACCTCGGGAGTGCCATCGACCGAGTTTCCCTCGACGATGGACAGGGAGCAGTTCTCGGGCCCGAGGAATCTGATGGCTGCAACGACGCTTCCGAGGAGCCGCGGGAGGACGTGGAGGCTGTCGCGGAGGTCTAGGGCGAAGAAATAGGGTGTGGTTTTTGGGTCAGCTCTGGTGGGTTTGAGGGATGTGTAGCGCGAGAGTTTTGGTTGTGGGCATTCGAGCCTAGGGAATGTTCTGTCTTCTGGGTCGAGGATGGATTCGATATATGCTGTGACGTTCGATTGTGAGAGCACAGCTGAGTCCTCAAGTTAGCGCAACAGAATCTTGTGATTATCGTTGGGTGCACTCACCGCCCGGTGGGATCCAATCTGGGTCTCGATGCTGAGGAGCGCTTGGTCGGCGGAAATAGCCGCCCAAGTCGCGTTGCAGCGAAAATGAAAACAGCACAAATGCAACGAAAACCAGGCCAGCAATCTGAACCAAGACAAGCGGCCGGCGCAGCTTCATCGCCCCTGTAATTAGGACGGCCAAAGGTGGAAGAAAGTGGGAGGAGAGGGGGGAGGTAGGGTGGGAGCGCGTTGTTAAAACCAGTTGCTCAATCTCACGGTCCACAGTAGGCCAGCCACCACCTCAAGAGGTTCCATTCTAGTGGTAAGGCGAAAGCAAGGCACCACTCAAACGTGTTGGACGGAAGGTTTCGGATAAGCGCTTACACAGTGCGGATAGCTCAAACACTGTACATTTTTTAGTTACTGTTAGTGGTGCAAAGGCAGCTCCACACATCCAACAACATTTCCGGGTATCACCTTTGGGAGCTCGCACCGTGCCTGATGCAATGGACGGTTGCACCCAAATCTCTCATCTTCCACCCCATTGGATTTCGATATCAACATCCGGACGGGGGAGGGGGAAATTTGGCCGCAGCAGGGTTTCTCAGTGCCAGCAGCACAGTGCATCTTGGGATTTGCTCTCCCATGAGAGAGGATTTATTGCCATTCATGTCTGCCAGGTCTTCAATGGGTGATTCTCTTCCACTTCCGTGCCTCTCCGCCTTTCTTGTTTTTTTCTAGCGTCGGGTTTTCTAGTTTACTCCGATCACTTTTCCCACCACCGGCGTAATGCGCCGAGATTTTGTTATAATTCCCGGCCTTCCAAGGATATGCCTCGGCTTCGCAACCACCCCAGCCCCCGTCAGTGTCACTGGCGCGCCTTCTCCTATCCTCCACCAGCGAGCCACAACGGACTTCTCGACGTGCGGGTATGTTGACGGAGATATCTCCAAGCCTCGGATAGCCCCAAAGGGCTTCAACTGTCGGGTTGACACACTCAATGGTCTCTGGGGGTTCTGCCCAACCTCGGTGATCGCGGCGACGGACTGCGGGTTAGGAGGCTTTTGTTTCGACGGCGGCTCTTGCAGCACAGGATGCGGTCGCCCGAGTTTGAAAAACAATCCAAAAATAAAGACATGGACTTGGTAAGCTTGCCCCAGCCTGACCTTGTTTTGTTTGGGTGCCTCAACTAACGCCCATTGTTTCTTCCGATAGCCCCGAAGCAGACGACGGACCAGAAGCAAGATTCTGCTCCACCGCCTCCTTAATATTCGGCCCCGATCAAACGTACGACTACATCGATTGCGCCAAGAACCCAGGAAAAGCCATCTACTTCTTCTCACCGACAGCTCAAGCCACCATCTCTCAACTTTCATCGTCAACCGTCCTAGCAAACACAACCCCGCCGCTAACGTCCACGACCTCTCTCCCCTCTCGAACGGAAGGAAGCGTCGATGCCGGAACATCCAGTAGTACCAGTGCAGCTATCACACAAGAAACGGGCGGTCTCAACATTGGGGCTTTAGTGGGAGGAATACTTGGTGGACTGGCCCTGATCGCAGGTGCAATCATGGCGCTGCTGTATTTGAGAAAGTACAAGGCTCGCCAGTCAAGCGGCGCCAGAGAGGGTTTATTTTACCAAGGACAGTTACCACCGTCCTCTCCCATTACCGCGCCGGGGGGACGCAAACCGAGCGAGCTCATAGGGTCGGTGCAAGCGGCGGGGGAGCTGCCCGCCAGCGTAGAGAGAGGCGCGAGTGTCGCAGAGTTGGCAGGGGACGATTGGAGAAGGTAATTAGGCGGCGCATGGATATACCCAATAAATTTATCTGGCAAGAATATTCGAAACTGTTGAATCTGCGAGGTTTTGGGTCCTGCTTTGAGGTCTCCTACTCACCATCCCGGGAGCTATATTCCTAGAACCGCTGCCCGCGCCAGAGATCTCAGGAGATCATAAAATGAGAATCATCTTATGGGCGCGCGCTCGGATGGTCACGAGGCCTTCAAGGCGACCATGTCTGGTTCCTATTAGGGAATAAACCCCATTGCCGACCAGCGCGGCCATGGATTCCTCCTGACCGCCTTGCGATTGCCGGCGATCGGAGGGGCACAACGGCTCCGTCGATCCCGCCGCCTTCTCCGCCGGCCCGAAGCTCGTTGCGCCCGGGTTATGGAAGAGGCAGTCATAGAACCGATATGATGGCTCGGGGTCTTGAAGGAGGGACCTGCCTCGACAAAAGAAAATTGGAGCTGACATCTGGAAGCATGCAAGTATCACACTACCTCCTAAATGTCGGGTGGAAGAGAACGAGACCGCCAAGCATCACCTCACGATCGGATCTCTTCCCGTTAACCACCGCCCACCGAGCCGCAAACCGTCCGCACACCGATCAGATTCCCGATTTCCAACATCACAAGACCAGAACATCATGATCGCCGCCACAACGATGTCGACTCCGATACAACATCAAAATATAACCCTGTCTGTTATAAATCCGCAAACGCGCAGTCATCTCGAGTCCGTTTACTGAATAACTTCCAAAACCACCAATCGTCAACATCATTACCCTAAACTATCACAGGGGACAACAATGAGACTCCTCTTCCTCTTCCTCCTCCCCTTGGCGCTCGCCCTCCCAACAGAGGAACCGCCCCCCGCCACACCTGTATAGCAAGTCCACCTGATCTTCCACGCCGCCCCGGTGCAATACGAAATGACCATCCCCACCGACGGCAGGTTACACCCAACACTCAAAAACGGCCTCAATGTCAATCTGATGGACGCGCCCGACTTCAACATCGACCAATGCGAGTTCCACACCAAAGGGCCGGCGACCTACGTCTATCAGAAAATACCGTCGGGTGGCGGACTGGCGCATCGGCCGGTACGCCGTAGGCTCGCCGCAGATCATCACGGGTGTGACGTGTCGGGGGACGTGTTTGAGCATGTATAGCACTTGCGTCGAGAACGGGATGGTTTTGGGGGCGTGTTGTAATGGGTATTGTGCGGCGAATAAGTGTCGGCTGTATAGGCCTTTTTAGTATCTAGTTGGAGGAAGAAAAGGGGTGTAAATTCAGAGGTTGGATACGCAAGGGAGCATGGATGGAAGTTTTACAAGGGGCATTTTCAAGGGCCAATTGGAGTTTTGGATACCTACCTGGTTGATACCGCCGTGTAAGAGCACAGCGGATACACGCCGCTGCGGGACCGCTAGGAAAAGTGAGTTTACTATACCATCGTTTTTGGCATTGTTTGCCTATTGGACGGGGGGACTTGGGATTTTCTCTTGTAAAGCAGTCCGAACGTACTGATCAACCGCAAGTAACCTAACAGTCCAAACAACTCCTAAAATGCGCTACACTGAGATATCATCTCACGCCTGATCCGGAGCGGAGATTCCATCGTGGGTTGTGGATCGCGTAGGGAACGGGACGACAAACCGCTCGGCTCCAAAGACCGGGAAGGTTTAGTGCTTGGAATTGTCTCCATCTTTGATTCTTCAACGTTATTGCATTTATTCTTGGTTGTGCTGGATGTTTCGGGAGAGGGATAAAGCACCTGTACAAAATGCTGGTTGGCACTAAGGAAATCGGGGCTGGCTTCAATTTTGAGGCTTCGAGCTGCGCGCCCCCAATAATATGCATGCACGATGCGCAAGTATTACGCGGTAGCTGTGGCAGTGTCAGCTCGTTGGAGTGATGTCAAGCAACCAGGGACCAGGGCAAGCACCGACCTAACATTGGGGGGAAATAAAACGCGCTGTGCATCCCGCAGGATGATTTCGCCGTCAAGCATTTCCAAATCGCTCACATGGCCACGATTTACACTAGCACCGCTCTTACTCTTGTTGTCGCCAGCAGCAGGGACGCTGATTCCCCTCTCCCAGGCGTGCAAAGCGGATCTCGGTGGCCGAGACCTTGGGGTATAGAGGTGCAGCTTAATCGCCCTGCACGTCTAGATCTTGTGCTTAAAGCTATTGAACGGTCGCCGTACAACTCAAGAGCTTGGACCTTTCAGGAGAGGCATCTATCTCGGCGTCTACTGGTCTTCCACGACGAGCAGGTCTATTTTCAATGCCAGAAGGAGCTGTGGTCCAAGGAACCGCCCTTTAAGTCTTCGCTGATTCAGAACCTTTTCAAAGTGCCAGAGAAAATTGATTTGAGCTTGACCATCATGTCGACAGTCCGTGGCTGGGACTAAACCGTGGAGAAAGTGGAGTGGGATGCGGCTTTCCGGTTCTATGCCCAGGTCGTTCAGGATTACTCGTGGAAGCTGCTGACCTATCCGGAGGACGTTGTGGCCCCCTTTTCCGGGATTGCAGCGACCTTGGAACAGCACTCAGGATGGACCATCACTCATGGCCTGGCGGAACAGTTCTTCGACTGGGCATTACTGTGGGTGCCCTTGGGTCAAACAAAGCGAAGGCCTCCGCCACGATCATCTCTGATATCACCTTTTCCGTCATGGCCGTGGGTGGGCTGGGTTGGACCCGTCTCGTATAACCTCGCTTATATCGATGCTTTGGTCGATCTGAAAACATTCGTCACAGACTGGGAGATTGAGGAGGCGTACACACCGATTCACAGCTCGATAAATACCGAAGAAAAAGCGCCGGATCCAGGGTTGATATTCCGCAAAATCCTTCGCCGTCTAAAACCTCTAAAACCTCTGAAGCCTCCAAGACCAGCAATTCATCAACGCGATACTCGATCATTGCGTCGCCAAGTTGAGGGAAAGGAGTTAGCCGGGCAGTAATCAGTCCGCGTAAACTGGAATAGAACCTGGTAATGGACGATCCAAGAACCATATCAGCCTTACACCAGAAGCACTGAGGCCCCGTAAGGAATAGCACTGTTTTTTACAGCTTAAGTCGGAAATATCTCACACTTTCACTTCACCACTCTAACAGGACGATACTTCGATCCCGTGACCCATTTCGACAAGAAAGGCGCCGCCATGCATGGGCAAAACGCAGTCACCATATCTATGGGAAACAAGACGTGTGGAATGTTTTATGGCGTCGAAACCGAGTCGATGATCAGCCACATTTAGGAGTTGCGACTGATCAGGCTCTCTGCGACAAATATCTATCGTGAGGATACCAGTGTTCTTCGCCGGGGAATCCCGGACCCCACATATGAGATTAGAGACCAAGACATCGATCTTTTGACGGCCTACAATGACTGGAAGCTGGCGTTTCTTACGCAGACAAATCAGCGATGGATGATGTACAATGTTATGTTGGTTTGGGATAGGGGGGAGCATTATGAGTGTTTGGCTATCGGAAAGCTGGAGCAAAGTGCTTGGGGGTCATGTTCTCCGAAGGAGGAAAGGGTGAGGTTAAATTTGAGGAGATTGGGCAGGAGACTACCGTTTGATCCACCACGGCACAACTCCACTTCTCCTTTGCTACATTGAGCTGACCCCGGCCGTTCCGATACCGGTATTCGGCCTCCACCTCATCTCAATCGCCCTTTCCTAGTTTTCAGCTCCAAATTTCCCATCGCACGGCTGCCTAATCGATTTGTATCTTTGACTATAGTGGAACTCATTGTTTGAGATGAGGACTGGCCTATCGTAGGCAACCTCGACGCCAACACAGAACATGAAAGCGCAGAAGCCACCTCACGCGCAGATGCAAGCAGCAGCACGGCAGCCAGTCATACAATCCCGCCCATAATCCCGTCTGAACTACACGACGAGTTTCAGCACCGTCAGGGCCAGATCACCGGCGAAGAACACCGCCTCTTCCTAAGCCGCTACCCCATTCCCGAACGGCCATCACCACTATACACAGTCCACGCACCAGCACCCCCCTTATCCCGCACCGACATGTTCGGACACGAGTCTTGGCCACACATCAGTTCTCCGTCCAGCGCGGCAGGCTACTATTATCACACCCCTTAAACTTTTCCGCGATGTGCTCGGCGATGGGGCCGACTTCTAGGAAGTGCTTCTTCAGTGGGGAGGCTTAGTCAAAGGACAAAAGTTAGAGTACGAAGCGAGGGCGAAAGCGGCCAATGCCAGCGCAGGGGTTGCGTCCCGAAAGAAGAGGGCCGAGTGGCTCGAAACGATGCGCAGGAAGGATTGACACGCGCACTCCTTATGTAAAAGTTGATAACCGCTACTCAAGCTAGTACTCAGCCGTCTCCGCTACATGGAAAATCAGCGAGCAGCGGTACTTTCAATCTAACCAAATACCTCCATCATAAAATGATACTCAATCTTACTCCCATCTTCTATTCCTCTGGCACTCAACAAACGACACCTGTCCGCCAAAATCTCGCCCACAACTGGCGTTCCGCAAAAAAAGACACCAACCTTGAACTCCTCATCCAGTTGCTCTGGATCCTTCTCCACCAACACCGCCTTGTACACTTTCATCTCCTCGTAGTGATGATCCAAGATCTTGACAAAGTCCGGCCGTCCGAAGAGCGTCGGGTTCAGCAACCCCGTGAGCGGACTTGTTGGGTGCTCGGGCGTGCGATGCATCTCCAGCAGCCAGCGGTAGACATGTGTTGCAATCTTGTTGTGCTTCTGTGTGATGTGCGTGTGGATGCGGACGTCCAGGTGCGCTTGCTCGTCGTGCTTGGCGTGCCACTGCTGGCTTCGGGACACCCTGTTGAGGAGGTCGGATAGCCAAAGCAGACTGTTGCGTTCGCGGACGGTCCAGTGGAAATCGATGCGGCGGTAATCCGGTGCGTAAGTCGATGGGTGGCGGTCTCCACTACCGCCGTGCATCAGTGTTTCTCGGGGCTCTGTGGTATCTTTTGCCTTTCCAGTTGCGGGGCCCTCGTGTTCCTTATCGTCTTTTTCCTGAAGGTCGACGAGAATCCCGGAGAATGGTGTCACACCGATGCCGGCGCCCACGACGATGCTGTGGCTAAAGTCGTAGAATCGCTGGGCTGGAGCCCCAAAAGGGCCATTGACACCGATTTCGATTGCGGACGGCGCCCCAGACTCCCCGTTGCATAGCTCCCGGAGTCTAGAGGTCCAATTCCCATCGGTCTTGATGTGCAGTTGGAATTCGTTGCCAATACAGGTCGAGACCGTAAAGGGATGCCACTGGAAGTAGCTGAGCTTTGGGACTTGCAGGAAAACATACTGCCCGGCATGGTACTGCCATATTCTCTCGCTCGGGATGGCCGCCTTGACGAGGACTGTCTCCTTGTCGAGAATCTGGATTGTAGCCGGCACGCGCTGGCTGAAACCCAGGAACACCCGCGCCACCCTCTCCGTGAGGACGAGCAGCGTGGGGAATGCAAGCCAGTAGCCAAACATGGGTGCCTGCAACAATCCGGCTGTCCCGTGTGCCATCAGGAGCCCAAGGATCGGATACATCAGCAAATGACCGAGTTGAAACACTTCGTAGCTCTTTTTCCGGACCTGCGGTAGGCTCAGTAGGCACAGGACATAGAAGAGACCGAGGGCGACAAGGCCTGTCAAACCTGGAAGGGACCGGATATAGACGATATACGGCCGTGGCACCGCATCCGGGCCCAGGAGCATCGCGACCGCGCCCTCATTCTCAACGCGACTGCCCCACACAAATGAGCCGCTAAGGTGCCCAATAGCATGTAGCGTAGCCAAGGTGACAGCAACGCATGAGATGGCGATATGGAAGGTCTGCGACATATCCCAGTTGATGAATCGTGAGATGTAGTACGACCGCCGAAGAAAGGTCGACAAATACCGCGACATGCTCAGCACCAGGAAGAAGAACGTCGGGTACAAAGCCCCGGCACAGGTCTTTGCAAGTACCACGCCCCAGCCAAAAGCGCGGGTGTAGTACTCGCCCCTGAGATACTTGACCAGATGCCAGATTCCAAACGCGAGCTGCGTGGACACCACCAGCGCAAGGAACGCAATCTCAGGTCCATGCACGGCCCAGTAGGACCGCATCCTTCTCAGGACGCCCAGCTTGCGCAGGTAGGTTTTCTGGTCGACGCTCGTTTCCTTGTCCTGCTTCAGACTAGGAATCTTCCAGCTCCGCACGCGCTCGGCGAACTCATCACGAGGGATGCGGTTCTTGTCCGAGCCGATGATCTTGCGGAGGAAGGCATGGCGGTCGGCGTCGCTGGCGCTGGAGTGGTTGAGGTTGTGAGGCGACGGGTTGGGCGCGATCTCGGCGTGGACTTGGTCGAGCTTCTTTTCGACCTCGCTGTAGTCGATTAGGCCGTCGCCGTTGTGGTCGAGGTCGGAGAGGAAGGCATTGACTTCGTCGTCTGTCAGGTGCTGGACGTCTTCCCATGGTGCGGTGCCATCGTCACCCATCAAAGCTGCTTTTTGTTGTTGGGATGTCTAGGGTTTGGGATTGGGTTGTGGTATTAGTTGGAGAAACAACTCTTCAGCTCGGTCGCGTCCGGGGGGGGAGGGTTGATTGTTTTTACAGTGACGAAACCCGAATTCGAAGCCTGCCAAGTTGTGCCAATGTCGCCAAGTGACTTGGCGGGCGAATAAAACTTGGTGGGAAACGCTCAGCATCTTGGCTTTCAGCAATGGCCCCTCTCACCCGTGCCACGTTTTCCTCGAGGCGGAAAGCCAAGCTGCCACTGGTGCGCCGCCGCCATGAGTTGCTCAGCCCCGCAACACCGGGGGCGAGTACGCGTACATTCTTGTTCTTCATTGCACCCATGACCTCTTTGAGGATGGGAGCCACTTGCGTCTCTGTCCCAGCGACGTCAAGAGATCCGTAACCATGGAACCCGAGCCTTCAGCGATCTCCTCCAGGTTTCCCATCCTGAGTGCCAGGATCCTAGCCCACCACCCACGAAACGCGTTGCTAAACCCTCGGCGAGAGGAATAATCGAAGAGATTGGCAGCGAGGGTTCGCGAGACTGCTTCCTCGGGGATTTCGTTCGATGGCTCATAAGCTTCTCGCAACAAAAGAATCCGAAGGAACCATTTACTCTCCGTCCGACCATCTGTGAAAAGGCGATTACCCTTCTCTGTAATTTTGGAGAGTTTGATGCCGCGAAGAACAAGCCCGTTTTCGCCTGTTATGTGCGACGAATCTGGACACACAAAATTTCCGTTTTCGCACCTTGAGCACGTGACGTTGCCCACCCTGGCTCAGGCTCGGCCCGGCCCCCTGCTCAGGATTTGCTCAGGGCTGCCTCACCTTTTGCTCACCCTAACTACCATTTTCGGTAGGCTCGCAACGGAGGTTAGGTCAGGGAGTCAGGAGACCGAATGTGGAAAGCAAATATTCTTAGATAAGGTGTTTGCTGTTTGTTGATGGAGGCCGTTGCCCTAGAGTGCACAGATAGTCTAAATAGTCTTGAAGGTGAATAGACGATTTATTTGGCTCCGACAAAGATAGAGACGCACGCCCGAATAAACTCTGACCTCCACGAATGTCGGGCTTTTGCTTCTCGTGGGCTCGCGGAGCTTTTTCAGCAGACAGAGCTCTAATAAATACATGTTTGGCCTGGTGCTGCCATGGTACTCTGCTGTTTACATGGTGCGAGGTGCATGCGTCCTCTCCGCTCTAGCAGTCGGCGTGCGATTGACAGCCAACTCGAGGAGCTTGTGAGCGCGAAACCGCGCAAAGGTCAATTCCCCCCTCACGCCATCCCCCTTGATGTCTAGCCGCGAGTCTTCTGGACGACGTCGGCGCCGATGTGCATGCTGTTGTGGCTCAAGTCAATGCTCAAGCCTGGCTCGCCGCTCGAAAAAACGACAGCGAAAGCTTTCCATTTAAAGCTCCGGCATCCCAAGAGAAGGTCACGTAGTTGGAATCAGTATCCTCGCTTACCCGGTGCACCACCAGCCGGCACTTGCTCAGGAAGCAGCTCACAGCTTCGGAGGGGACATCGCAAAAGTTCTCCTCGTTGGTTCGCAGTAGTTGCCCCTGTTCCCGTTAACTAGAGTTAGCCTTGCACCGCGACGGGGAGCAGAATGGACTTTCGACAAACCTTCCTAGCCAAGATGATTGGGTCGTGCAGGCGTTCCTTAATGTAGAATGTCGCCGGGCACGTGCGCCATGTTACGCCAAACCCCTCTCGTCTGGAGAGTATGGAGTGTAGAGCGTGGATGGCACCACCACGGCCAACGGCCATCCATCTGCGTGGCGGCGTTAATATATTCAGTTCTATTCTATTGTCTCTCTCATTCCAGTGTGACGTATTGAAAAATTGACGCAGAGTGAAAAGAAGAAACCAACAATGCCGGAGCAGATTGCCTTTTCTTTCTTTTGGTATTTTTCCTGCTGCGATTTCTTCCCATTGGTTACCTAGCTATGAGCTTGACGCACTGACCCAGTAGAGCCCGATCAAAATGGACAACGAAGAACTCACTCCGCTGGGGCCGGTTCAGAACAAAGGTCCACGTTATGTTGGGCCGCCGTTGTCCGGCATCCGTACCCACCATCGCCGGAAGCATCCCGAGCTGACATAGCAGGTTGGACAAAGGAGCAACGCAACTTAAGATCTGCGATATATGCCTCTCGCTCATTCATCCTCAGCAACGCACTTTCAAATTCACGTCCGTCTCTGCGATCTACCACACTTGCCACAGTTCTGCTTTGGGCCCCTTCCCTAGAACCAAAAAGACGCCCATCATGTCCGACAGGGAAAGCCCCACCTCCAATGACAGCACAGTCTCCAAGCCGACCGACCACCTTGAAGACGCGTTTCCGTCCGAAGAACTGCGTCAGATCTATAGGATGGCGTCCCCACCCTACGCCTTCCCGACACCCAACCCCGATAATGAAGAGCGGAAGCGCGGCTTATCGCAAACCATTCTGGCCGAAATCCCGCCTCCCCACGGCGTCGACTTTGGCTGGCGCAAGCTAAATGAAGAAGTTGAGCGACTTGCCGTAAGCATCTGCCACTTTCTGCGACCGTGGAAGATGCTGCTCCCCGAGACCCAAGATTCGCTTCTCCAGCTGGCGGGTGAGAAGAATACGGAGCTGTTTTACACCTCCCGTCACGTCTCACCCTATCTCATTCAGGCCTGGCTCTGGCACACCCTCAACGACAATCTTTTCTCAAACTCGGACAAGTGGGCGACGCCGACGTGGAAAATCTTTGGGGGCCTCTTGTCCCTTTTCTCTAGCCGCGCCGGGACACTCCACGGGTGCCTATGCTGGGAGACCAAGCTCTCGATCAACCCGATGGCGTGGCTAGAGGGCGAGTACCACCACTGGCGAACTCTCACGTTTCGCATGATGCAAGACCAGCTCGGACATGGTGAGAAGCACAGCTCTTCCGAGCGGCTAGCCAACCTGATCATGCGCAAGCTCGCCGACCTCATGGACACGAAACAGAGAGTCAAGGATTTAACCCATGTTGCCGTGAAAGTGGACCTCTGTATTCTCCTCGAAAGACGCCATTCCATGATCGCCTGGCACCTCCCCGGCATGCCCAATGCTGCTTCCATGCGGGGATATATCCACCGCGAATCCCCCGCACTTCAAAGCTGTGGCAGCACGTGGGGGCTCGAGGGTGAGCCGATCGATTTCGTCGTTTGCCCCGGCATCTTCCAGTCTGGCGAAAGAAGTGGAATACGGTATGATGAAGGACAATGGGTGGCGCCGATTCTGGCTGTCATCAACCAATTTCCCAACGGCGTGCCAGATGAGAGCGACGAAGAAGAGAAGGTGCCACCAGGGACCAAAAGGTATCGTCGTGATGCGTCTGGCAGGCTCGTGAGCTCTTAGCGTACATGGATTGTACATGGATTAGGGGGGGGGGGGGTGTTTTCCGTTGTCTCCCACATTTTTTCCTTTTGGGCGATTGAGTTCACCATTGACTTGGGGCGAGGGTTCTTTGTTTTGTTTCTTGGTGCTGTCAATCTGCACGGCTGTGGTCCAGAGAGGGAGATTGAAGGAAAGGGATACCCCCTGACCCAATTTTTGCACTATACCCTCTTTGTAACTAGCGTTATTTTTGAGCCGGCCCTCAGCACTTGCTGGTTCATACAACACATTTATATATAAAAGGGCTTTTGGCTTTGCCAGAGAGCAAGAGGACAATCAAGCATTCTCACAATTACAAACGCAGACCAAATGTGTCGTGTTTCTAACGCAGGTCCTTAACTTGCCAAAGCAGCTGAAGAATACCTTGCGTCTGCACGCTGCGCTGGAGGCGAAGAAGCCTGGAAGGAAAACAATGAGCTTGATGGATTGAGGAAGCAAGGCCCAAGGAGGAAGCAGTGGAAGAACGCACAGGTTGAGAGTTAGTGGTTAAAGGAAGAGAGAATTCCATAGGGAACGGCCGGAAGGAAAGAATTTATAGGCGCCGAGAACCCTGATGGCTACGTGCGAACTTTCAAACCTCTCTAAATTCCACAGAATCCAGAGTGCAGTGCTTCCAACAACCCGCATGTCCATTAGCGGCCGAATCAGCCGGCGACGTAGATATCCGGAAACAACAACGGCAGCCACCCTGCGGCGCCGTAGATATTCGCGGATTTCACCAGTGGGTGGCGGTGTGTAAGGGTTAGGGTTATATATAGGGAGCTGATTAGCGGGCGGCTGATTTCGGCTTAGCAGCGCCGTGTATACTAACTAGAATAACGGAAGAGAAGAAGATTTTACTTTTAACGCTTTTAGTTTTTAGCTCAACTTGAAAATCCAGCTTTTAGTTTTTAGCTCAACTTGAAAATCCAGCGCACTAAAGCTTTATTTTCATAAACTGAATAATACAGCAGGATCCTTCGGATGGAAAATGCGCACGGGAGCGACTGGTGATGGAGACTGACAAGGATTCTTGCGTTCGAGTCTAACTGGAGTCTAAGGTGGTCACCGACTGTCTGGCACTGCATTAGCGCCGTGTGACGGCTTCGCAGCGCGCGGGAGCGTAAGTCGCATGGCCACTAGGCACCTGAGCACCATTGCTTGCTTGCTAGAGCGCTGTTATCACGGCTTGTTTTTCTCATCGCGGCTTGTTCCCCCAGATGACTGAACCAGTCACCCCTTTGTGACTGTGGGTGGAAACCATGATCATTAACTAAGGAGGGACAGTCACCACAGTCACGTCGCAACAAGCTACAAGACATAAATGTTTCCAACCGCTGTTCGCTTCTGCCATAGCCTTCTTATATTGTAGAGCCCTTCGTTGTTTCGTCTCTGCTCTTTGCAGCGACATCATATCCACGGCGAGTTTTGTCTCCTGCGAGTTCAATACCATGGCACCAACCTATTTGGCTGACAGATACGGCTGGGCCTACTCTCTTGATGACGGAGGTCAGCCCAAGTATCTCTTGAATGGCGCAGGTAACTTTATTCGTCAATGTATGCTTTCCCAGTCCCATTCAGACAGCGAGAAGCCAGACAGGCCAGACACTCCCCCAAGGTCAAGTCCCTCCGACAACTCCGGGTCCAATAACTTAGAGGGCTCCGACACCTCAAAATATTCCAAGATATCTAGGGGCTCCACTGACAGCGGCCAAAGCATTAACAGTCCGGCAACAGTCGGATGGAAGTGCTATCACTGTAACACAGTCAACTATACGGATCATCAGCGTATTCCTTTTGAAATGCCAGAGCGCGATGCGCATGGGAATAATCGTCGCAATGAACAGGGACACTTGATTTTTCGTCCATACCCGTTTATCCCCTGTAGCGGCTGTAATGGCCACTGCACTCCATTTTGTAAGGCCCTCCTGGACCCTTGATCAGTCTCACATAATAGGGGGCCTTAAGACGTAAGCTGAAGGAGTCGATTCCGCTGGTTCTTGTAGAGAGAGTAGAAGTTTCCGACGATGGCCTCTAGCTGCATGTTTGGTATAAAAACTGCAAACCTTTATCGCTGCAGGAATACAGGCCCTGATCGCTAGCACGACGGCGGCTCCTTAGCAGCAGCAAGGCGGTCGGCCCCTACAAGTGATTAGCTGTAATGGCTCCTCCAATCGCTAAGGTCGTTAGACTCTTACTTACATCTGACTTTCTTTCCCGGCGTTTTTTTATACGTATTTCTTCTTCATTTTTCTTAGGTGTTTCTTCTTCATCGACGACCATCTTTTTGTTACGCTCGGTGTTTGCCAGGACTTCCGGGTCGGAATCTGCGATGACCTTGGCGCGTAGCCTTGCCCTCCTCTGCATCTTAGCATACTTCTCATAATTCGCGTGGCGAGCCTCGTCGTCGTCCGCCGCTTGCCAACGGTCTTGGGTCGCTGCCATCCAATCAGCTACCCTCTCAGCTGTCCAATCTTCAGGGCTGGGAATTTTGACTAGGTGAGCCTGAATATTAGGTCCGTGCTCACGTCGGAGCCGATTAGCGGTGGCCTCGTCGCATAGAACCAATTTGTTGTCGACGCTGACGAAGTCCCAGTTTCTGAATCCCGGGAGACGAAGGGCTTCCTGGGGGGTCTGGCTGTCGGAAGCCGTCTGGCCACTGTTGGGGGGAGCCGGGCCACTGTCTTGGTCGGCCGTGAACATTTTGGCAGGGAAAGCGCGCTGGATTTCGGAAATGTAACTTGCAAGGGAAACGCGATGGATTTCGGAAGCAGGAAACTTGGAAACAGAAAGCGTTAGAAAATGTGGGGGCGACAAGGGCTCACCACAGCAGAGCTGCAAGCCGCACATAGCCATTGTTCTTGTGACATGGTTAATGAGATGAAATTTTACTGTCAATCCACTTGCGGCTGCTGAACAAGAGCGCTCTTGTCCCCCATTTACAAAACAACGAAAACTGGAAGACTGGAAAATCCCGAAAATCGAAAATCTCGAAAACTTTGAAAACCGCAAAACAGACACCCGCAACCCCTTCAAACCCCGGCCCCCGCCACAATGCCCGGCCAGTTTTCCAAACTGTCGAACTGCAGCGGCAGTTCTTGGCGCTCAGGCGCGCAGGCGCCTTACCGCTCCAGGCTTGCCTGGAGCGCAGGGGCCTTGGATCATGTGCTCTCCCCACACACAGGGAGCTTCCATTTGTATATAACTGGGGAGTGCTTCGCACTCCCCTTTTCTACCAAATCAAGTCACTTTGCAACTGCACTTCCGCTGCTCCTGAGCCCCTCGTTCCTCAGCCAAAACGTTCCACACAACCCCAGGCTCTCGCGCGACGACGCAACGCGCTTGCCCCCCATTGTCATCCTTCACCCTGACTACCCTCCCTCCGAGAACACGCTTGCCCTACCTTTACGCCGTAAATAACGGCGGTATCGATTATGACACCGCCCTAACAGCCTATGGCATCCTCGCCGGTAACATCTACTCGGGCTTCCTTACCACGCGCGATAACGACACCGACAGAACCCAGCGCCAAGGGGAACCGAGATCAACAGCTCCAAACGCAACACCACGAGCGACTAAGCCAACCACAGGCAGACAGAGCGTCAACGTCAAAGCTACACTTAACAAAAGGGAGGATACATTTCCACCGCATATCAGTTTTTCAGTTACTAGGGGATCTACTAGAATCACTAAATGAAGGTGAGTCGTCACTACCTACCTACTAAGCAGGCGTTGAATTACAACGCCTGTGCGTGCTACAACCAGCAACTGCCTAACCCTGTTTCATTCTCCAGCGGACTCAATATGTCGAAGAGAGCGCACGCCGTGGGATCAGGAGACACCGGGCCACGAGGTTGAAGACAACATCCATATTACCAGTTACGACTTCCCGCCAATACCATCGGGGCTGACGGAGTTATCGCAAATCTTTGCCGATATTATGGAGGTAGTGGACTGCCTCTTCAGACTGTCGATGTCGATTCGAAACCCCATCCCCCATGACCAGTTCAGGAAGGAAAATTTGATTAACACTTCCCACTTCGAAGCGTCCGATATTAGCCACGTTCGTGACATATTCTCGTCTGCTCCGGATTTGGTAAAGGAGAGGCTTGGAAGAGCTATTTCGCGGCGGCGCCAGTTCTTCAAGTACAGAGAACTCCACCATAATAAACTTGCGCACGGCGTCGATGACCCAGGGTGTACCGAGGACGCAGGTGTAAGCACCGTGGCATCATCCATCCATCCCTCCAGAACTGAAATTTGGAGGCATGACATCTCAAACTGCCGAAACAAATGTTCTGGACGAGGATGGTGGCTCTGAATCAGGCTGGACGGACACTACCTGCGGTTTCTCGGCGTTAGGACTCGGGGGCAAGAAGCCCAGGATCCCGCCACTACCAAAGGAAGCCGGAGATCGGCCATTTGAGTGCCAATTCTGTTACACGATTATATCCGCCACGACAACCAAGGCATGGATGTAAGTCATACTTCCAGGTTGTCCTTCCTCACTATGGAACGTGTGACTGATCAGACACAGCAAGCATGTTCTTGCCGATCTTCGCCCTTATATATGTCTGCTGCCCGATTGCACCAGCCCGAGCGAGACTTTCAAGGGCGACGTCACTGGATGCATCACATTATAGATCATCACTGGAGGGTGTGGGTCTGTATGATCCTGGACTGCAGACTGATGTTTGAGTCTGCAGATGAGATGCGTGACCATCTTGTAGCTTGCCACGGAAGCTCGATTCGTACAGATGGTATAGAGGCTCTTGCCGAGATGAGTGAGCGCCCAAAATCACACGCCGTCTCTTCCGTATGCCCGCTTTGTTGCCAGAACATTGGCTCCTTGAAGGAGTATGCGCGCCACGTTGGGCGTCACCAAAGAGTTCTTTCGATGTTTGCTCTGCCGAGGCTAGAGGTAGATGGCGACTCTGACGGAGAGGATGATGAGATGGATACGGAGGCAGAAGTAAAGGAAGATGACACTGGCTCTAGCGACAGCGATGTGTCCGAGGCAGATGTTTGTCTAATGTCCATTCTTTGCAGAGAGCGAATTAGAAGTCACCACTAACATGTTATACGAGCAGGGAGCCCATTCACCCACCTCTTCCACCGAGCGACGCAGCCGGGCCTCTACAAACGAAGGCTACGAGGGCGAATCAGAAATTGAGGTTGTAATCCCGTCCATGACGGGAGAGTGGGAAGAATATTGGAATTGCTGCCAGTGTGGAGGATTAATCAACAATACCTCGTCCATGTGTTGTTCTGAGGTGTCAGGAGGTACAGTATGTGGCCATGCCAAGTGTGATCGGTGTGAGCTGGAGCGAGATTCAGTAGATAGGACAGGTACTTAGGGTGAATATAGGCATAGGTATTTTATATTACACATTGCATGCTGCGGTTATTTTCTAGCTTTGTATGGATTGTGGGACGAGAGGAGCAACAAATGGCTAGAAATTCTACGTAATGAATTGCTTGAACGTCTTTTCACCTACGTGACTGTGAGCTATGGCAACGGAAACCTCAAAAGTACTTAGAGGTCTGGAACATCTAAGCACTGCATGTCCGTACGGTCAAACGGATCCTCTGGGCATAGTTATGGTAGGCTCGAGGCCATGATTATGGCTACAGAGGTAAGAGTCGCAGTTGCTTCGATTTCGTGTCTAGCTTCGGCGAACCTTAATGAAGGGGTCGCGTCACAGTCGTAGAGTTTTCTTTCGCTTCTTCTTTTTTAATTTACCACCTGTTTTCCCACCACCACAGTGCCCTGAAATAACGCAAATAACCAACTCCTCTGATCAGAAGAAGACCTAGGTATGAGTTTGGAAGTTTGGAAGTTTGTAAGCCTGGAATAAGCATAGGTAGGTCGGTACCTTATTCGTCAAGTAAAAAGTATAGTGTTCGAAATTTGTATTTTATTATCTGGTTCACGCACCCTGTTGCACTGTATATTTTCGCACGTATTGCGTACGAACTGAACTCACGGCCGAACTGTGACTATTATTCGAAGTCGTAGATTCCAACTGCGCTGCTTGTTGTGATCTCGTTAGTTTGGTGTGTTTTCTCCCCTGTTCGCCATCACGGATCCCTCTTATGATCAATTGATCTCTCTCTCAGGATCCCCCAGGAGATTCGGTCTTTGACCCATCATCACCCCACTACTTGTTGGCCCCAGAGCCGAATATACCCCGGACCAGGAGCCGTATACAGATTGTTATTATAAAGGATGAAACGGTTATTGTTAGATAATTTAAGCCGTCTACGAAAGTAAAATTTTGCTTAGGGGACTCTTTCCGTAAAATAAACAATAGGGGGTAGCTCCTTCCTTAAATCCAGAGCCCCTGGTTTAAGCGACCAGCTTATTTTAAACGAGCCGTTTGTAGAAAACGAGCGGTCCATCAACCGTATATAGACCGCTTAAATGGTATAGATAAAAAGTTAACTGTTACAGACCTTTAAACGGTTTCGAGAAAGTAAGCCAGAAATAAACCATTAATGGAGGGTCTAGAAACGGTTCGTGGACCCCCTCTTAGGCGGTACTACCTTTTTGTGGAATTGGCTAGTTGTGAGATACCTACTTATCATATCTGCTTGTTGAAGACTCACTCGCATGTCCGGCGACTGATCACAACTGAAGAGATGAGGCGATGTTACCATTCAACAGTGTTGGGACATAGGATTTTGTGTCGGATATCCAGTTTCGTTAGAAGCCAGAAGCCCACACTAGCCAGCATAGATGGATGCAACCCCAACCCAAATTGCATCCCCGTCACCGGCATCCGGACTAGCATCTTCACCTCATTTATCCCGCTGTGGGCCCGCCCCATCCCATCCACAACTTGAAACAACCACCCTGGTTAGCGCCCTATAGAAAGCACCATGTAACCCTCAGCGCGCAAACATTGCTCCGTCTTACAACATGCCTGTACCAAACCCCGGCTTTGCACAAATATGCTCGATTTCCTGGCGACAGCACCCGCGGAGGACTCGCGGCTCTTGAGTGTGCGCGCCCCTTGCAGACGCCACACTTTTGTTTATCGCCATTGTATGGAGTACCTAGGTAGGTATTCTGGCGCGGGACGTTACGCAAACTACATTACCTATCGACACGCATTCGAGTAATGCCGAGCATACCTAACGAGGTGCGATGACGAATACGCGCCCCCCAGACGAGAACCTCCCCGAGGTGGTCCCATCCCGACCGCCCGTCGAAGACGCGTCTCCACAGGTCCTTTCGGACGAACAGGCGTGGCAGCGCGAAGCTTTGGGAGGCGATAAATACCCCGTTGTTTATGATGATGCGCCGAAATTGTTTGATGATGGGACGATAAAGGGGCAGGATGAGCATGAGCTTCCGCAGGCTTGGTCGCCAGATGCATCGGCTGGCACGGCGCCGTGGGAGTCTCTTCCGCCGGTGGCTGCTGCGGGGGCTCCCGGTGGGAGTGAGGCGGCTGAGGAGAGGAGAATATGGGGTGTCAAGAGGAGGGTGTTCGTCATACTGGCTGTGCTGGCAGGGGTCATTCTGCTTGCAGCAATCATTGGGGGTGCTGTGGGAGGTTCGATGGCGAATAAATCCGACAAGTCTGTCTCAGGGGATGCTTCGTTGCAGGAACTGCCATCCGTATCTTCATCTTCACTTACCAGGCCACCCACTACCTCACCTTCTTCATCGTCATCCTCACCATCAACATCCCCAACATCAACATCCTCACCGCCCTCACCATCCTCGACGACTACAACCCTCAACAACAGCACCGCCCCCAAAGGCCTCGCCTTTCAAGCCTTCGCCTCCCCCTCCTACCTCGGCACCGCCACACCCATCATCCAGGCCGAAGGCTTTCACGACCTGAACATGTCAGCGCGCAGCTACGTGTGGCTTCCGGACGGAACGCAGTGCTGCCTGACGTTTTGTGCCGACAGGACAACAGCGACGGGGTGGTGGTGTGATCCGAGGTATCAGACATCGTCGTCGGCCGTGTTTGGAAGGGTGTATATTTGGTGTGGGGGGAATGATGGGACGAAGAATGAGACTTGTTCGTAGGATAGGTGGCACTGGGGGTGTGCACGTGTGTGCAATGTGTAAGGCCAGGAAGGAGCATTTGGTAGACTATCGACAGATGATCTGCACCCATGTCGACTAAGAACCTAGTTCACTCAATCGCACACATTGATGGCGGGCCCTTGATGGCAAAGGAAGCCCGACGGTTCGGAGTTTCGAGAGTCAGCAACGGCCAGCAAGGAATGCATCACTGATGTAGCCCCATCCAACACCTGTGACACCCTCGTCCTAATAGACGGTTCTGTGTAGCAGACTGAGGCAGTAAAGCGGTACTGCGAATCAAGCAAGAGGACCCAATTGTCCACGAACCGGCCATGGTGTTCATTGCTGTCGTTATCGGCGCTGAAGCTGCCATTCGGACCGGTGCCAAGCTTTGGCGGCTGTGTTGCGTTTGGCGAGTCATAACGGAGAATGGCCGATATTGAGGCAAGTAGTGACCTTCCTTCCAGTGCCAGCCTTTGTCATTTCCTCCGGGGACTTCCACAGAAGTTTATTTAATATCCACCCCGCTCGCTAGTACCGGAAGCATTGCTAGATCATCGAACCAAGCATACACCATCTTTCACTCTTCGGACGCATCCGTGTCATACTCAAAGTATGAGGGGACCACTTCGTTTCCAAACGCCTCTCGGAAACACTCAAACGCAGCATCTTCCTCTCCCAGCCGAAGTTTCTCTAGTGTCGAGAATACCAACTCGTAGTCGCATTCCGGGTGCATTGCCAACCACTCACTACACACTGCGTCGACGAGCTTCCTCTCAATCCGGGCACCCCTGTCGAATAGCAACCGGAGCGCCGGGGCCCACCGGTTCCATTCAGTCACCGCCGCCTGTTCACCGCCTATACGGGCATCGCATTGTGTCACGAATGCGGTTACAAGTTCAAACTCTAGAGTCTGAGGTTTGCGTCCCTCCCGCATCTCGAGAAGATTAAGATTTGTGTTGAAGTTGTGAGTAACTCCTCCTTCATCCAAAATGAGACGGATGTTCTCGATCATCGCGGTTGGGTCCGGGCATAGGAAGGCCTCGAGAAAGAGTAGGCACAGACTGTGATCGTCATGGTTTTCGTACGGTAATCCCTCTGTGTCTCTAGGCAGTCCATCGATCCACATCTTGACGTAGTGTGTCACACCAATTCGAGCTGCAAGAGAAATAAATCCTTTGCCAATGCAGCAATCCGTAATATCTGGAACTGCCGTCTGGCATCTATAGTGCCTATCAACAGAGGAGTATTCAGCTAAGCCGATCCGCCGTTGCAACTCGTTGAGCTTTTGGGTCGCTTTTGAAAGGTTTTTGGCGGAAACTTTGCATGCGTGTATTGAGCAACTCAACGTTAACCGCTCTTTGTCTCGGTTGGAGAGACCCGGAAGCCCGCAGGCCATCCAAGCGTGACACAGCTGTAAGTTTGTGTCAAAGGCTCCGATTGCCTCCTCGAATCTCTTTTGCACGTCTGTTCTAGCGACGTAATCCCTTACTGTCCTGTGGAGGTAATCGATCCTGGCGTCAAAAGGGCCAGGACTAGGGCGGCGGGGGCGGTAAGGGTTGTGGGGGCGGTGTAAGCGGCGGGAGCGGCGGGCCGACCGATAATCAGGTTTCTCGTCCACTCCAAGTGGTTCATGCCCAGTGACCTCAAGGAGCCCAAGACAGCGGCTATTCAAACGACGACGTACTGTCTCAACCATGGACTCCAGTGTTCCCGCACCCATACGCTGGTTGGAAATCGCTTGCTGGATATTGTCACCTTCTTCTGCATCAGCGAAGAAAAAGACCGGGACCGGTGGTGGCTCTGCACAAGCGAGCATCAACTTAAAGTACTGCGCGGCATGTTTGAAATAGAAAGGATCCCACGAATTGACGACGCTTTCATAAAGGGATTCCAAGTCTGGAGGCAGCTGATCCAGTCTTCTCTGGAGGTCCGAAATTCGATCGTCGTGCCGCAGTCCAATCAGCAGGGAGTCAATGACTACGCGTACCCAGAGAAAAACGCCTTGGGCTTTTTCGACGATGTCCGCCGTAAGCTGCTGTGCAAACTCAGGATCGCGCCCTCGGAGTCGTAGGAATCCCCTGTTTGCGTTGAGCCTCGAGTCAACGTACATCTGTATGTCAGAGCGGGTGAGCTGTTGTAGGAGAAGGTGGGGTTTGTTGTGAAAAGCGTCTTCGAAAACGACCCAAGGACGGCTGGCCACGCAAACTTTGACTGAATAAGAGAGTAGGTCTTGCAAAGTGTCGAGAAGAAGGTCTGGATCGCCACTGAACTCGTCCAGGCCGTCAATGAGGATAAAGACTCGTGCTCTCCGGCTCAGCTGATCGACCGTTGCGACGAGAACCTTATGAAGATCCTCCTTGCTAAGTGAGCCGTGTGCTCTCAAATCCCCGAAGAGACATAAAAGCTCCCACGTCTTGGGGACCACCAGCGGAATCAAGTCCCTGTTATTATCCAGAAGCTGGTAGATTATCGATTTGTAGAGGCCTTCCGGGGATGCTTCCATTGCTGTTCCGTTCGCCCAGAAGTAAAATGATGCGATTACGATAGGGCCACTATGATGTCCGGATCTTAGGAAATGCCCTAGATATCTGGTATGCGCAATGAACTTCATCAGAGTCGATTTCCCGGAGCCGGCTTTTCCTGTGATCCAGTAGAGGGGCTGTGACGTAGAATTGAGCCAACTAACAAAGCTGGACCAAGATTGGTTTGGTGTGTCGTGGAATATCCACTTGAAGGTCTGCTTGTGTGCCTCCGAGATTTGTGACTGGCGGCCGTGCATCTCCGGGAAAGATACGGATGCCAGGAATCTTGATTCTAGCTCCACTTCACGCCATCGGGGAACCTTGATAGATTTCGATATCTCACCGTCACTGATACCCGGAGACTGCACCTGGCGTAGAGCCATGGTCCGGAGTTGAGAGTTGAGTGTGCTAGTCTGATTGGAAGTGTCCAGCTGCTGGACCACGTGCCCAAGGATGGCGTCAACAGGTGCGCCCCGGTTGCTACCAAACGTGTCGAGCTTCCGGAGAATCTCATCCTGCCGGTCCAAGGACTGAATGGCAAATTGCCTAGGTCATGCAGGTCAGGTTACAAGATTTCTAAGTGAAGGGGGCTCGCCAAGAGCTGCGGCCCTGATGCACAAACCTCAATGTAACCACCAGACCGAGCACCAGCTGTTGTCTGAAACCCATAATCCGTTGCTCCAATTCGTCAATCTTTGCTCGCTCCCACATGGCCTTGAACGCCATGGCGATGGCCTTTCTCTTGCTGGGGTTATCGGAAAAGCCCAGGCTGTCAATGGAATGGGTGAGGTCCTGCAGTACAGACAAGCACTCCTGTTGCAGGGCTGCCGACGTCTCGTTGGCTTTCGACCTAGGTTCGGCATCTTGGCGTTGCATCTCGGCCAGGATGTTGTGGAGGTCACGAGAGATGTTCCGCATGTCGTTCAGCTTGCCCAAGGCTGCGGGGCCCGACCGATAGATGTCACGAGCCTGCGCGACAAATGAAGTAGCCACTTGAAGAAATTGAAGGACATTTGCAGCGAGCCCGAGGGCTTCAAGGGTCTCCATGGTTGCTTGGCTTCGATTGTGGGTTCAGGGCAGGAGATGGGATCGTTTAGGGATGTTGTTGCTCGTTGCGCAACGATACGGAAACAAGTCGAGATGATGCCCGATAGCTGCGCGAATACCTGAGGCGCAGTATCACATGACCAGTTGGCGAATCCAGAATGGATTGGCTTCTGCCAGTGTGCTTCTGGAGGCAGCCAATGCCGCAGCCGAGCGGGCGGGTTCAGGCAGTTCAACCAACCATGGCCCCCCAAGCACTATCCCCCACTCGGGCCAATCGTTGCAATGGCAACAGTGGGACATCTTTAACGCAAGGAAAGAGCGCGGGCTGTAATTGATGATGGATGGTTGGTGGGGCAGCTGTGGTTTGGCCAGAACTTCTCAGGAACGGGCTCCCGCCCCTTACCGCTAGGTATCCAGCATCGGCTGTTCAATCCCCATGGGCTGTACCTTCTTCATAAAGCTTGTTGCACAAGCAAGCCTCACAAAGCGTTTACCAAATTGGCCAGTGTGGTTGCGCAACCTAGGGCAGCCATTGCCCCGTCTTACTTTTTTCCGAGACAACACGTGTCGACGCGTCAACTTCGAGCAGGGCTAGGCGAATGCTGGCAGGGACTGCACCAAGGGTCAATCCCAAAGCAACACTCCGACTCTCGTCCACGTCAATATTACGCGTCCGTGGCCACTGCGATCACTTCAGTCCGCTTGACGAGTTGATAAAAAATCTCAGCCACCCGACCGACATTGCACATCTCGCCCGGCACCACCACTAGCAAGAAAATCAACACCACCGAAACAATGCACATCATTATCGCCGGCGGCGGCATCTCCGGCCTCTCGACCTACCTCTTCCTCCGCAAGAACCTCCCTCCCTCCTCTCCCCCACACACAATTCACATCTACGAATCCCACCAGCCCCGCGCAACTCCCCACCCCACTCCATCCGCCCCGTCCCTCGATCCCCTC
>Ga0247780_1000688_pt1 | contig 28752 bp, 33 predicted proteins | sample UWRJL079202R5_FD_179927 | JGI IMG/M metagenome (GOLD analysis project Ga0247780, IMG submission 179927) | Plant litter microbial communities from Arlington Agricultural Research Station in Wisconsin, United States - UWRJ-L079-202R-5 | ecosystem: Environmental > Terrestrial > Plant litter >... | reverse complement strand
GATGTAAGTATGGTATTTGACGAGGGGGATGGCGCTGAGGAGGGTGGTTAGTGTCAGGGGGGTTGAAGGTTGGCCAATGTCAGGGGGAATGCAAACGGAATGGGGGTGTTGGGGATAGTGTTGAGGGTGAATGGAAGGGGGAAAAACCAACCGGAAGACCTCCTCGTGGTCGCGGAGCAAGTCCAAATCGAAACTCATATTCGACCTCGCGCAGCAAGACTCATTCATCTGGTTGGTGATGAAAATCCTGTCCTCGGAGGGAAGACTGGTGAGCTCAATACCCAACACTTCGAACTCATCCCGCGCGGCGCGCGGCTTGCGCCACTCGTCGAAAGCGTCGGCGATCTTGGCGAGGACGTCCTTGCGGAAGAAGGGAAGGCCTTCGTTTGACATGCGCTGGAGCTGGGTCATGGCGTGGGCTTTGGTGTCGTCGCCGAGGTCGAAGTCGTCGGCTCGGCAGCCGGAGAGGTACCATTCGCGTGGGTCGTCGGGGTTGGTGGCCGTTTCGTAGCAGTAGATCTTGCAGAGACAGGGGAGGATGCGCTCTGTGTCGAGGGGGTGGGCGCAACCGCATTCGGCTTGGTAGAGGCGGGGTGCCATGGTGGTGGGCTGGGCTGGGGTATGGTGTTGCTGACCTTGTGATTTGGGAAGAGAATCTTGGGAAGACTCAGAGGAGTCCCCAATGAAAAGAGGGAGGAAGAGTGAGGGAGTTGGAGGGAGGGGTTTCTGGTGAACCGAGCTGGGAGAGCCACCACCTTAAGAGCTTTGAGGAGACAGTTCGCTCTTTGAGCCTTGGGCATCATTCGACACGCAAGTTCACGGCAACCGGGGCCTTCAGTCACCTGCGGGTAAGCGAAGACGCAGCAACAAACGGTCGTTGGGAGAGTCATTGGCGAGCTTTGGGGTTTCAATGCCAGTAGCCGGCTGCAGATGTAGGATGCCCGAGGTATTTTCAACCACTGACATTTTTGTTTCGGCTGGGCCTCGGAAACAATTGAAGCGAATTCAGGTGGTTCATTGAAGGTTCACGCACCAAAGGCTTCCAGAGAGAATAGGGGGAAACGAGGAGTGGCCTACACGCCTGTGCTATTTGGGGGTTTCACTATTAGGTATATCACGAGGTGCATCGTCACCAAGACACGCGGTGGTTCAAAAGAGTGCTGCATATTGCCGACTGCCTCTCTCCGCTGGAACTCGCATAGGGTGGGTCGCTTTACTTAGCCAATAGGCAAAAGGAGAAGGATATTTCATTCTGCTATCAGATGCAGTGTTCCTGCTAGACGAACACAGAATGACGACAGACTCACATTCATTCACAACTGTCACGGCAACAACCCGAAGAGACTCTTGATCTACGATGAACAGTGAATGCGGGCATCTTGGCCCTATCCGCATTTCTCCTTCACTGCAAGGTAAGTATGTAATGACTGCATGCAGAGGTTCTGCAAAGACGAGCTGAATGTTCGGCCGTCTGAACTCCCTGAGAGTAATAAACAAATCAGCCCCTCAGTTGTTAGCCAGCCGCATCCTCCAAGCTAGAATCGACGGCAGCTGCGTGTAGTTGACGCTCGCCTCCACCCGATCCTTGCGAGTGTGCTCCTCAGTGAAGGCCAGCTCTTCCATGGCGTCCATGACGAGCCCGCCCTGGAAGAAGGTGGTGAAGAGCTCGCACATCGGACGGTGGAAGTAAAACTGCGCGTCTCAGTATTCCAACTGAGTATGTATTGCTTTGAGGACGCTAACGACTCACCTGCTTTCGGGGCTGATTAGGGAGAGCCCAGCCCTTGTAAGGTGGAACAAAGAGGTAGTCTTTGATCACCTTTGAGAGCACCACGCGGATGTTGCCTTCTTTGTCATAGTCACATTCAATCTGGCGAGTTGCGTTGTTGGTGAAGAAGACAGGGTGGAGGACGGTGGCCATGAACCTTTGTGTGTTAGTGTCAGTTCTGACGTAGCTTGAACTTGATCAGAACTGCGGGATGCAACCTACACGCCGTCTTTTGCCAGGAGCTTTGGCAGAGCGCGTACGAGTGGCTGGATGGTCGGAATGTCCATGATCGCCATGTTGATGGTGATGATGTCGAAACCAAGCCGGGCCTTTTCGCGTCAGTTATGCAGCACAAACAACGAAAATATACCTTTTTCGAAGCATGAAGAATCTCGTTAAGAAGAGACGGCCATACCGCCTGTTTCTCATCATCAACCAACTTCTCAAAGTCCTCGTCGCTGGTCACATCCAGTTTCCGGAAGGTCATCTTCATCCCCTCGCCAACATGGCCCGCCGCAATCTCCAGCATGGTGTCCGAGCCGTCAGTAGCCAGGACCTCGGCTCCATAGCTGGCAACCAGGCGCGCAACGATGCCGTTACCTGTCGCGAGATCGAGCGCTCGAACCACTCCCGTCTCGGCCTTGGTCAGCTTCTCTGTAAGGAGTCGCTTGATGGAAGGCTCTTGTAGAACGCGCCAGTACAAATTACCATCTTTGGTGTAGTTTGTGTCCCAGTAGAGCGCAATGTCGTCCCACACTGAGAGGGCCTCGTTTGCGAGCTCAGGGGTTGACATGATGGCTTGTGCGGCTGGTAGCTTGGTGCAGAAACTGGGTACCTTAGGCAGTTGAGGATTGAGGATGTCAAGAGAAAAAAAATGAACTCGCATGAGTTATGACACGGAACTCGACTACGGCTTTTATTCTGTTGTTCATCAACCTCGAGAGCCCCAAATCTTTGAATACGGCTAATACGAAACGGTTGGCGCCAAGGCCCGTTGTGGCTCGCCGTTGTGACTCAGGCCGTTATGGCTGCGGCCGCATGCACGTCCACCCAATAAATCGTGTTATTTATATGCAGTCCTCCCGATAGGACGTGTAAAAGAGAAAGCGCTGTCATGCGCGCCGGGTTTAGCGCACGAACCATCTTTGAAACTCAAGGCGGGACACACGCTACTGCTGCATTAGGCGGGGACGAGCGATGGACCCTGGAGTCTAACCCGGAGCCATGCCAAGCACAAACAAAGGATGGCACATCCCCCTTCTGGGTCGACACGATCTCGATGCCTTCCAAACCTCGCCCCTCAAGACACTTGCCCTGCAGATGCACCAAGTCTACCGCAAGGCATATCGAGTTCTCGTTTTCGATGCTGGATTGCAGCAGCCTTCCCAAGCGCTGCTTCCCTGTTCGAGATTGCCTCACGTACATCGAGGTCAGCTCGTGGAACGAGCGGCTGTAGACCATCCAGGAAGCCATCTTTGCCAGGAATCTCTACTTCAAGTTCTGAGCCGGCATCGCCAGCCTCGAGGGTCTTATTATGCAGTATAGAATCGAGCGATTCCAGCAGGTCGGGGCCATGTGATTCGGGAGCACGGCGGTGACCTCCTCGTTGGTGAAAACCGCTCTCGACTTGCAGCCGCAAACTGTACTGCAGAAGGAGGACCCTGTCGGCAGCGGGTGGCTTGTTCTGGACACTGATTCTCTTGAGAGACCCATTTCTGTCGAAGAGCTGATGGGGCGCAAGCTTGATGGAATCTTCATTGCTACCGTTGCGGCGGCGAAAGGCTTCTATACATCAACGCTGGCATCTTGTTTGGCGGTCGTACCTGGTGGGCACGGAGGGGGTATTGATGGATGCCGACGTCGTTTGTTGGCCAGTGCGTCGATAGGTCTGAGATCCGCGGCCGCGTTACCGAGTCTGGCTTGGAAGTAAATCTCGTCAGTCTTGACGCCCTTTCCCGTCAGACGGCTGTCTCCTGGATGTCGGTTCATTCAATACTCCGGGTCCATTTAGGTTCTGTGAGTTAGGCCGCAAGGGGTTCTTGGTTGGAGGCTCGTTTCCTCCCCGACTAGTCGGGACGAACCGCGTCTTCTTTGTGAAGGCAACCTTACCGGAGGGGGAGGGGGCCGGGCTTTCAGGTGCCGCAGTCCAAATTGCGTATCCTATTAGAGGTTCCTCCGCAGGCCGAAACCTCAGGCGTGGAGGTCGGGCGGTCTCTTATCTTGGATGTCCTTCGTGAATGGGATCAGACACAGTAGGAGGACATAGTCGAGGGGTTCCTGGTGGAGACTAGGGAAGGCGTAACGAAGTTTCATACTTAGTACCTGTCACTCTGAGCAGCTGGCCTCATCCAATGCCCGGGCAGGTTACTTCGGCAGCGCAAGGAATCCAGACGGCAGAATCCGAGTGGATATTATCTTAGAGATAGCCGGTACAAAATCCAATCTCAGGGTGACGCTCCTCAGTGGGCGGTGTTACGAAGGGCTTGAGAAAACTAAAGAGGTTCGTCGCGCCTTGGGACTGCCTGCCAACTTAACCGAGAATAAGATCTACGAGACTCTCTTCCCTAGCTTCATCCCACCTTTGCGCGACCACAACACCAGTTCCTTTTCGATACGCAATTCCCTCCCGCCACTCAACCCACAGGGCAAAATAGCAGTCGTCTTTGGTATTTATCAACGTATCCCACGCCTCCTTATCCTCGTCCACCCAACTGGGACAAGCCGAACCACTCTGGTCGGTCCGACTATGCCAGTGTGGGTCCCACGGACGCTCGATAGCCGCACCGTTCAGTGAATTGTAAGGTTGGCTGAACATGTCTGTCCATCCCTTCAGAACTGCAACAAGCTCGATTCGAGCTCCGTTCCCCGTATCACCCAACGTCGAAGCCGGGATGATAGGAACCATCAAATCTCCTCTGTCGTCGGAAGCATCGTACAGGTTCAACACGCCCACGAACGCGCCATTGTTGTCTCGCAGAACTTGAAGCCTTTTTCTCTCGAGGATCGGTTGAATCATATCTGGAGATGCGTAAAGGAATGCACGCGTCGTTTTGCACGTCAGGTACCGCGTCTGAGGTGACACCGCCATGCTCGCAGGCGTGGCTTGCTCGGGGGCAGCCGCTGGGACAGGATACCAAAATTCTCTAGAAGTCGACTCATGGAAGAATCCGCATGCCGGCGGCAACTTGGGGCACCGCAGCGGAGAATGTGAGGGAAGGGTAGGGGTCTTCGACCTCCATCCGTCAGGCAGGTCATGTCCACGGTCAAGCTTTTCAGCTAAACCTTTGTAAACACTCCAGGCGCTCGCTATCTTTCTTCCCTGGCCCGGGGGATGTTTTGGGTCGGTGATGGCATACCAGGTGGTGACTGGTGCAGTAAACCCATATTCATCTGCTCCACCTGCTTGGCTAAGCTCCGCGTCGCCGGGGAAGAAGATCCTGCCCCCTTGCCAGCCCATCCATGACCAACTGGGCAAGGCAAGATTCGGATCGGTAGTAGCCGAGGCCGTCCTTCTCCGACAGTGGTAGTCGCCCAGCCACCACAGGGCAATGTCGAGCCAGAATTCGGGCAGGCCTAGGAGCAGACCTCCTGGGAAAGCTCGGTGCAGCATCGCTTGGGTGCCCGCGAAGGCCCGTGGCACATCTTCTGGGTACGACACAAGCCGGAGGTTAAAGTTTTGGATCAAGTCGTTCAAGTTATCCAGCAGCGGCATCGGAGAAAGCACCCATTTCTCTTCATTCCCCCAGCTCCGGTAGCCGGTGTCGCGCTGCGCCTGGGCGACTTCGCCGATCAGATCCTCGCGCCATGACGCACCGTTGCAGTGCCATTCGAGCGGGCCCTGGGCAAACACGAGGCGGCGTTTCGCGAAGAGGTATTCCTGGAATGTCCACATTCGAGAGTGGTATGCAAGATTCCCCTTGCGTTCGCCCTCACGGGCCATCGAGTCGAACCTCGCGACCTGCTCGCCGTCGGCGAGAGGCATAATAACCTGCCCAGCGTGGCGCCCGGACGAAGATACCCCGGGAAATCCACGCAGGCCGTGCCCGGCATTCGCGCCTGCTTCTGCCACGAGACACAGTGCCGAGTTGGCATAGATCAGGTGCATGGCAGACAGCTCGCTGGCCATCTCCTCATCCCGAGCGTCTTGTTGGATGCACAGGCTATCCACCCACAGAAACCGGTAGCCGATAGCCTTGGTGATCCCCACCGCGTCGCGAATGGTCTGGGGCATTTGGGCGCTCATGTCGCCCGAGAATAACACGCCTGGCTCCTGCAGCTGCGCAAAGTTGCTGCTATTTGCTTGCAAAGTGGCCGTCATGCCCCAGGTGTAGGAGAGCGTCACATAGGGCGGCTGAGAGCCGTCCAGGGTGAGAGCCCCCGAACAGATGCACCCATCCACGACGTCCACCAGCCAGCGCGGGCGTCGTCCCCCAAGGTTCGGAACCCTGTGCATCTCGCACCGCCGGCCATGCTCAATCTCGCATCGAGACAACCAGTCGCGCGCGATCCCTGTGTTGACCCACTCGGGGTCGAACACACGAACGCGGCCGGGATGGCCATTTCGTTCCGGAAGGGCTATGAGCCCAAAATCCTCACTCCATCTTGATGCATTACTTCTCTCTATTTCATGCACAAGGTAGGCGTGGGTCGAGTCTTCGGCTTTCCGGACGGAGATGATGGCTTTATGGTCCGACCATTCTTGCGAAGCCCAGCGGATAAGCTGGGTATGGGGGCAAGAGGACGCTAGAAGATTCTTTAGGGTGCCAAGCGGGCAGTTGAAGAATTCGGAGGCAGGCGTGGCGAATGCTCGTAGAATGAGGGTGCAAGCCTCGCAGGAAACTTGGGCCATGGCAGTAGGCCCTGATCGGTGCCTTTGATCTCGTGCGCCCGTATGTGGCAAGGTTTTTGTTACTTGTTGTCCCATGGCGTGTGAGGTCCCGGGTCCTTCCTATATGAGGTAGCTTGGGAGTGTAACAACTCGAGTGAACCAAGGGAGACGCGCTTGCATCATAACTGTCGGAAAGGACTCGGTCCCAGCCATTGGACCCTAGTCCTTCAGTCAGCAAAAAGCTGACTGGCAGCTTGGCTGCGACAGGATGTGAAACCACCGCGCTATCCTGCAGGGGTAAGCTCCTTCATGCAAGGCAGTCTCCACCACAATCATTCGGCAAGAGCTCCGATGAAATCCCCCTTGGGAGACACGATGAGGCCACAGCCGCGCTGTCGGCCCTGGGGTGGGTACGATTGTTGAAATTTTCGAGAGTGTGCCGCAGAAAGCTTGTTGTTGAGGGGAGGACGCTTGTTCCCATGTTATGCGTGTGATGTCCCCGAATTTGACCAGGGAGTCCTGGGTTGTGTCAGTCCTGGAACTAGGAACAAAAGCTAATCGCATCTAACCAAGGCCGATGGAGGAGGGCAACATGGACACCATGGATGGCTTGCCTCTCCTTGGACGAGTCCGATCCCTACTGACTCTACATGCTAGTGGGCGTCTGATGACCCTCACCGAGTCGTGGCATTTGGGAGGCAGGTGAGGCGCAGATGTCTGAGCGGCTTGCTGTATCGGCGCGAGTAAGACATGCCGCTGTCTCCGATTAACGAACAGGGTAGCGACATGGTGTGATCATCATGACCCTGTTGCTCACTCTGGACGAGATCCAAGCCTTCTCGAAGCCTTTCCAGTAAAGTCGCTAGGGTTCCTCGCTGGCACCAGAAATACTTGCAGGAAGCAACGCACTAGATGTTCGGTTTAGCCTCTCCTTTTCTGAACATCTTGTAGAGAACAGGAAACCTCTCACATAATTCCATCCAGAGCCGCAGAGGAACACCCTGATGCGCTCTCTCCGTCCGGATTCTGAAGTCTCTCCGTTACAGGCACATATTCAATATTATAAGCCCGCCGTAGCAAAATTGTGGAGGGTTTCTGAGCCTTTACCTTTTTGCAGGATTTGTGTTTGTTGGGTCTAGATGCGGTGCTGCTCTGGTTACTGTCGCAGATACGAGAGAGGAGTCAGCTCAGATGCCGGAAAGTGGCGAGACGAGTTAGTGATGGGAAGTCCCACGAGAAAATTGACAGGGCAGCATTGAAGGAGGTAGAAGATTGTCCCGCACCGAAGCCAAGTTCCCCGCCCCTATTCTCCCTCGTCTCCATTTCCCATCCGCTCCACCATCTCTGCGACCCAACAATCCAGCTAATCATCTACGGGACCAACAACCTAGCTAACCCTGTCAACTACTTCGCTATTGCCGCACCGAGCAGCACTGGCGATCAACACAACAGCGAAACTAGGACGATGGCTCCAGAGGACGAAGGAGCGTCGCTCGATTGGCGGAAACACGAGGACAAGATCCGCCACTTGTTTATTTCGTAGAACAGAACATGGAAGGAAGTTGCGGCTGAAATGAGCGAGAAATATGGCTTCACCACGACGTGCACACTTCGCTCTCTAGCCCTGTTTCTCAAAACTAACCTGCCCTAGTGAGAGACAGTACAAATATTGCTTTCCAGGTCTTAAAAACGTGAAGGAAGACGAGTGGGTGTATATCGAAGAGCAAAGTATCGCTCGTGCGCGAGCCGCAAGATCTGGACTTACACAACCGCTGTCGGATCGTAAGTTCATGTGCAGGCATGCGGTCATTGATCCAAGTCGCTAACAAGTCTGCAGAGGTTAGACACCGCCATGTCCACAGCAGTGGCAAGATTACCGTCCGGACACCACCGCCACTATCTGTCGGAACAACGACTCCCGACATCGCTAGTCAACGATGCCCCGAGAAATTCGAAGGACGGGGTAGCACGGGCACCATTGATGGAGCCATTTTTTCCTCTCTACCTGGTCATGCGCCGCCAGAGCTGGAGGTATCTTGATATTCAGCTAATGTTGGCGATTCTCTCGGAATGTAACATTAAGTTCAAAAGATGCTCCAAGTCTTACGAATCTAATCAATAAAGCAAGCAGCAAGTGACACACCGTTCCAGCTACCATCGAGTCCAATGCAACTCGAATTCCCGGTGGACCTTTCTTTCGAAGGCGACTGTACTCGTCATTCCCATCCTCGGGTTCTATCAACTGGGGCAAGCCCTATCCCATTCCTTACTGGACCTATCTATCTTGCCTTCGATGAGTCTGCATTCAGTGCCAGTTTGTCTCAAGGCTTGCTCACAGACCTACTATGGTTCAGTTTTTGGTTGAGATTGAACAAGACCCTTGTACGGCTGAGAAGCGGCGCGAATTTCGAATTCGGTTTCACTAACCACCACGGCAGGTCATTCCGGCTGGCCGGGTGTACTACCTCCTACAGCAGAATCTAGCAGCGTCTAGGGAACCGAACAATCCGGAAATCCCGTCGAGAGACGGAGTTTAGTCGCGGGTCTTATCAAATCAAAGCCCCATCCCTCTACTACACCGAGTGCTACGGAGATTGCCACTTATCTCCAAGGGTTTATTCCCGAGCGACGAGATAGAGATCTATTTGAGAAAGAAGAGCGGATTCTCGATATAGCGTGCCTCTTTGCGCTCACAGCCTTCTTCGAATCCAATAATACTCTCGACAAGACCAGAATAGACACTTTTCTCAAATAGGTAGTTGAGGATCAGCACCTAAACTTCCTAGCACGATTTATGGGAATACAAGGCCCGACTGTCCACGCTTTTGCGAAGACGATCTTCGAATCAGCTATCTGCATAAGGAGTGTTCTACGCCTTGACTACTGCTAAAACGCGGCCTAGAACACGAAAGTATGCTAGAGGGTATTACCTCAATAAGCAACAATGGCTTCACCAAACGCGTCCTAATAAGATTAAATCCTATACGCCTCAAGGGCGATATAGGTGGCAAGCTTTTTCACCGCTTTATTAGCAACAACCTCTTCAACTTAGGCCAATTTCGGCTAGACAACGGAGTCTCTGTCAATTACAAAATCAACTTCAACCAAACAGCCCTCTTCCTTACCGCTCGTAGCGACAGCACTGAAAAAATCAAATTCCTCCTCGACGCTGGCGCAGACCCTGTGGCATACTGCTCCAAGAGCTATTCGGGCGATACCTCTAAGACCAATTAACCTCTCACACGTGCAGTTTTCAGAAAGAAGGCAGCGTTCATAGCAATGATGCTCGCTCGTGATCCACAACTCTCACTCACCATCAAGGGAAAGCGTATGCTTCAATGGGCATCGCTTCATTACAAGCGGGCATGTGGTCTTCTGGCAAAACATATAGAGCCAGGATTTCCGGGCGTTTTACTGGGGGAGTTGTTGGGCTCTACGGTTCTCAGAGGTCATCTTTTAGCGACCTACATCTAGAAGGAAGCATATGGCGTTTCGCAGCACCAACTGGAGCAAGCACTGGAAGAGTCAATCAGGGGGGATCACTATGTAGCAGCAACGATGCTGCTCTAATATGGAGTAGATCCCAATAGGTTTACGTTAGAAACTCGCCCAGTCAAGGCCGCTCTACAGCTACAAAGGTCGCATTTCACTAATTTACTCTTAAGGCACGACACGACCTAACAGAGTCGGGACTGCTCGCCCTTACGGTTCGCTTTGGGCAACGAAGCCTCCTAGGAAAGTTTCTTCCCTGCTAAGAAGACTCCGTAGCGAGGATGAAGACTCTTATGGCCGCTTCAAGCTATTACGGAGAAAATGTTATTCTCGCGGATACATTATTACGATTCGGAGTGGATATTATAACCACTGCATTGCCTCTGAATCTGCTTGGAAAATATTAACATGGTTTCATTCCTGATCCACAGGAGCGCAAATGTTAACGTAATGGTATATCCTGATGGCGGACAAATAGCATTACAGGTAGCGTTGGAAAGCGACGGCTCTATTATGGAGCAGATATATCTAAGCCTCCAGCTTTCCTTAACGGGATTACGGCTCTTAAAGTTTATTATTATAATTCCTTTAAGCTGATGAGTCGCTCTGTTATAGAGGGGTTCTGTGAAGAACTTTTCTATACCGGCGCCTAAGTTAATCAGCTAAATGGAAAGCTGTATAGTAATTAGATTAAATTAACTTTATCTTAAACTAATATATATATTTAAATGTTAAACTATATGCAGTTTCAGAGAGTTATACGCCCTCTAGGCTTCCAGTATAGAGGGTTATAGGCAGTACAGGGACCACTACTCTGATGCGTACCCCCTAGTATAATTTAAGCAACCCTGTTACAAGCCGGAGGGTTATAAGGCACTGCAGATAAAACGATGGTTTAAAGAGGATGTCGGTGTTAAGAACTGGATTTCTTTAATTATGAAGGTAAGGAGGTGGCTGGAAGGAAAGTAGTTAAAGGTCTAGAAGGGAGGTGTAGAATAACTACACATTCGTTAATGGCTAGATCTATTAATGAGGTAATAACTCAAATCACTGTAATTAAGTCCTGTGTTCAATGCTGTGTGGTGTCCTGTGGGGTGTCCTGTTAAAAGGTAATTATATAATTCTTATATTTAATTTTTATTAAACTAGTGCAGTAACGTAATAGGGAAGAAACTACAAAAAGAACCACAGCTACAGAAAGGTCGCAGTCGGCCTGGAAGGCCAACTCCTAGACTACTTGTCAGAAAGAAGAGGGTTCAGAAGCCCTGGATATCTAGTCAGCGGAGCTGACTGGATACCTAGCACTGCCAGTACGCCAGTGAGCCTCAGCCACCGGAGTGACGAAGCCTGAATCCTGCAGAATAGTCTATAAAGAAGCCTCTGGCTTCTAGCCAGAGCCAGAGGAACAGAGTGAACACAAGCAATACAATCACGCAGTTACAACCCCTTCAAATCCACAGAATCCAGAGTGCCGCGCTTCCAACACTACTAGTCCTCCAATCGGAGGGACACAAATGCAATTAACATAGAAAACAGACACATACTTAGTATGGAATAAAACCTAGTTAGTGATGGCGCCTAGCATGAAACGGAGCCTAGCATGGAACAACAAAGGAAACGCGACAGTGGACTAGGTCATCTTCCTTCGATCAGAGGGCCAGAATGTTACTGGGCTTTAAATAAGAGGTTTTCGTAGTGAAATCGTCGGATGATAAATTGAAGGAAGCACGGTTTAATGAACCGCGCGGCGCGGCCCCTTTTTGACAGTGGCACGCGCCAGAGAACGCATCGCTATGTACAAAACGGCTACAGTAATATTACAGAGCTCAAAAAGAACGACAGGGTTGGCCTGAACAGGCGCCCTGAGTCAATATAAACTGTAAGTTAAAGGGCATTACTTAATAAGCCTTAGTAAAGCTTTTACTCCTTATTATAATTTATAAACAATAGTAACACTTTTGTTAATTTCTAGCCACTGAGTGCCCTATAGGCTCTCTGTATTACAGGGGCCTCCAGCAAGCAATAACTTGTGGCTGTTGCGTGGTTGCGTACCCTGTAACTACTTGTCGAATCTTCTAGAACCCTAGAGGGTTCTAGAGGATTCTAACTAACTCCAGGGCCCCTTGAGGCCCCTGGGGCACCCCGAACCTTCTGGAATTCAGAGGAGTGGAACTCCCCTAAAACTAATGGAGCTACTGCCTTACCGAACTAACCAGAACACTACAGTGGCTACGTCAGCCACTACGTTCGTAGAACCATGAAGAATAGTTCAGAATAATACTATTCCATTATTGTATTAGTTAGTTTTACTTTACAAAAGGCTCTGGAATTCTTCTAGAGCCTCCCACAGCCTATAATGGGCCCTCTCCTCTCCTGCATCTAATTCTGGCTAAGCAAGCAATTCCATTCTTTTCCAGTCATTGTATAAGGCACTGCCTTCCGGATCTTCTTGTTTCCAGCGCTAATATTCGCTGTGATATCCTTATTGACAGTGGCACTGCCCTGTAACTTAGGCCTTCGTTTGCTTCCTACAGCGTTTAACAGCGCTGTAGCCAGCTTGGACCAGTATAGCACTTCTTTCTCTGAGCCACAGCCCTGTACTACAGGCCTGTAGGTTCCTGGGGTTTAACACTTATTAAAAGCGATATAGTTAGCAAATTGATAAAATTCCATTAATAAGTTAATTTATATTTAATATTTCTTTAACAGGAAATGACAGGACGCCGCATAGGACACTATACAGGACACCACAGAGGGTTCGATCCAGGACCCGTTTGCAGTGATTTGAATCATTGCTCCATTGATAGATCTAGCTATTGACGTGTGTGTAATCATTCTACACCTCTCTAGACCTCCGACTACTTTCCTTCCAGCCACATCCTTGCCTTCGTGATTGAATGAATCCAATGGGAGGATTGAGAGCGTTTCAGTTGAAGTGGGTGTGCAATTGAGAGAGGAAGACTGGGAGCGAGAGGCTGCCGTTCGGACCCTCGATTCTTATACCCATGCATTCGGCTCGATAACTTTAAGGTTTTCATATTGCCGGAGGCTGCGTGACTCACGGCCATGTGCGTTATCGCAGCGCGCCCGCAGCCTTCCTGGGCAATAGAGTTGGTGATGCCGAGAGGGTTTGCAATGCCGCGAGAGTGCTAAGGACTCCATGCCTCGCCGACGCGCTTTTCACAGCAAGGCGAATTTATGTCAAAAAGTGCCTACCACCGAACGGTGGCCTCTCTGTCCATTCTCTCTTTCATATACCTACACCAGCCTTATTCACTTGGGAAAATAATCAGGTCTTCTTATTTGGCTGTGTAGGTGGCGCTCTCTGGGCGGCGAATCATTTTCGCGCCAATCTTTTACGGATGCAGACGGATTTATGTCCAAGCGTTGGCTTGGGGATGAGAGGTACGCCGGCGGTGATAAGGAGACATTTTAGTCTTTTAGTGTCACTTTAAGAAATTGTATAGACCTAGGTAATAGCTTAACCCTAATTTTGACAAGGGTGGTTTCAATCTCGATGGAGCCGATGGCCTGGAGGGAAGACTGTTAGGAGCGGAAAACACTATTTTGTACGAAAGGGTCCGCTGAAAGTGAGTTCAAATGTTGACTCTCATTACGAGGAGATAGTACAGGGTCAGGCATTGAATGTTACAGTATAAGCCAATTTCTATGTTGTCCACCTAGCAAGCAAATCGGCGATTCGACCACCACTAAATTGTAGTAATAAGTAAGGCGTTGGTCTCCCAAGTTGCCCCTTGTCCGTTATTCTCATCAACTCAGCGGGTAGCTGCCATGTTCGCAAACAGATCCACCATTTCTGCGTTACTCAAGCCCCCACGGGCCAGTACCTCTTGTCTTTCTCTCTGACTCTTAGCGACCAGCTCATCCCAGGATATGCTGAAATATTTGGATATCTCCTTCGCACCTCTCTCACCCCGAATATTCTGATACGCGTTTTTTCCTTTTAGATCTGGGTCTGCGCCACAAAGAAGAAATCGCATAAGTTCGGCAGCTTCCGGTGAGCTCTTCTGTGCAGCATATTGCAACGGAGGTGAAAATCCTCCGTGGGCCCCGAGGTTGTTGACCATCGAAACATCGGCCCGAAGCAAACACCTCGCCATAACAACTGAGCAGTGTGACGCGTGGATCTTCCAGAACTGTTCAGACAAAGAGTACTTGCTCCAGCCTTTTAAGACACCCGTTTTCTCCCAAATTTTAGCAACTCGCTGTTCAACGTCGACATTCCCGACTATCTTCGAATGTCATCAAATTTGAGTAGCAGCGGTGAGCTCGGGCCCTTCGATAACTCTTTGTCGGCATGTGTTTCCCATATCTTTCGTAGCTCCGATGAATCGGAGCACATAACGGTTGCGAAGATCCGAGGGCGAATGCACAAAGGTGATATAAAAAATGGTTCTGGAAGACGTCCACCCATAATACTCCTTTCTGCGTTCTGCTTGATGATGCACTCAAAGGTCTCGTGGTTGTTACTTTCAACTGCCAAAGTTGCCCAAGCAATGATGCCTCGGGAATCTTGGGAGTAGCTTTGAGACCAGTCAGAGCTAGAAGGCAGACAAGCTAAGAAAAAAGTAAAATAAATCTCGCAACCAAAAAGCAGCTTGAGAAGTGCAGCTGACCCGAATGAGATAGTCTCCTCGAGAAGAGTGCGTAGGACAGGACGGTCCAAATTCTTATATCCAGAGAGTAATATCCCCATCGTGGCAACATCATCAGCCTGGACCAAATCGAGAAGCATTGGTAAGGTTGCATGAACTCAAGTCCGCCCACAACTACGGAACATGGGCCGAAGACTGAAGAGCCGGGAGTTACCCCAACCCTGTCGGCGAAGCGTGATGGCGCATGTTGTTAAAGCTCACGTTGGCAGTTCCGAACATGGGGACGCCTCGGCGATTGAGATGGTCCCTGAAGCGGGCGCTCTGCGGCTGGTTGAGACTGGGCAGTGATGTCGAGTCGGCTTTGCGAGCGAGTTCGGTGGCCTCGGTCTGGCTGTCTATATCAAGGTCCATTTCATCGTTGTTGGCGGACAATCTGACTGCTGGGGGAGGTGACTGCTCATTGTGTTCCGAACCTTCAAGTCTCCTGCGCTTCGGCTGAAGGCGGTCTTGTGTGTTGGAAACCGCCTGGATCGTATGCAGATTGGCCGGGAAGGGGGGAGTATTGTCAGCGTCCCAGGCCATGAGGTCTGCAGTCGTGATGTAGCTGTAGTCGTCGTCGGTTATCACGGGGAACTTGGGCTCCATGGACTGGTCTTTGGGGTCTGCGATAGTATCTATTGCTCCCTCGCCGAGATCCACGTCTTCATTTCCATATTCATCTCCTTCTCCGTCCCTAAGTGGTCTTTTCTTGCTGCCATACCACTCCCGATGGTCGCCGCCCAAAGCCAAAAGCCGTTCGGTGTGTAGCTGACGCTCGTCAGTACAATCTTTGGAGATGGTAGAGTTGACGCGCCTCAGTTCTCTTTGGTTCGAGAGCCTTGACGACGCGAATGCTGATAGCCTGTCACCGTCTCCTCTCTCTGAAAAATGTAAGGTAGGTAAGGATTCTGATTGCATGTTGTGCGCAGTCCTACTGGAGGGCAACGTGAACCTAGCCTGAAAGTGATATAGGCAATGAGATGAGTTGTGAAGGCATGTTATTTCAATAAAAAGAGCGGGAAATAACTAGGCAGCAACTGCGGGATTTCTCGGGGTGTGCTGCATGTAACGTACGTGCTCGCCAACAGGAAACGCGGAGTTTGAACGCCGGAAAGAGTTGGGGGAGGCCAATCCGATTGGGCAGATCATGCCCAACCTCGATCGCGACGGCGGGCAATTGATATTACTTCCACCGCCCACTGTCAGATCTTGTTTAAAAACTCTGAGGGTATCGAGCGCTGATCGAAGATAGGTAATGGAATTGTTGATGATCGAAGAAATAGAGGGGTTTGGGGCCGAGCCATGGAGTCCGGGGGATTCAGGATGACGCGTTCACAGAGTGGCCACTCCTGAAGCCAGTACAATCGTTAGCAGTTTCCTTTCTTGGCAGCGGCAACACCGACAAAGGATTCAGGGCAAGAACGAATTCAGTGGACAGCAATGTCAGTCAGGTACGGATTAATCAAACAGTCTCCACCAAGCTCTCTCCCATTGGCCATTCAACACTTGTGGGTCTTCGCACCCAGGCACATCGATTGGATATCACCTCTTCTGGGGCTGCGCACGCCCAAATCCCCAGCCACAGGCCCGAAGACATGCACAATGCGAAAAGAAAAAGAAACTGCCATTCTAGTGCTAAGCCTCCTCTAAGCCCAGACAGCAATGCGGCTATTGAATGTCTCTACCAAGGAACTAAAGGAATTCCACAGCACCGATCGGCCGCCCTACGCGATTCTGTCACACACGTGGGGGAAGACCGAGATCACGCTCCCCGACGTGGTCGCCATCTGGCATCATCATCATCGTCACAGCGACGTCAACGGCATCGGCAGCGGCAGCGATAGTGACAGCGACATCAGCAGCCGGAACTCGCACCACCCGCTGGAGGATGCAGCCTGTTACTACAAAATCAACCAGACGTGCGAGCAGGCTCGGCACGACGGGTACCAATGGGTGTGGGTCGACACGTGCTGCATTGACAAGACTAGCTCTTCGGAGCTCTCTGAGGCCATCAACTCAATGTTTGCATGGTACCAGGAGGCTGCCGTCTGCTATGCGTACTTGGCTGATGTTTCAGAGGACGGGCGGCCTAGCTCTCTGAGCGAACAGTTCGTCCGCAGCCGGTGGTTCACTCGGGGGTGGACCCTCCAGGAACTCCTAGCCCCCCGCCGAGTCATCTTTTTCAACTCGACCTTCACCCAGTTCGGCACTCGGTCCGGCCTTTCCCGTTTGATCGAGCAGGCCACAGGTATCGACCGCCTCGCCATTCTCAACCCGAGACTCATCCGCAACGCCAGCATTTCCCGCCGGATGTCCTGGGCCGTCAAGCGAGAAACAACCAGAACTGAGGACCGCGCCTACTCACTTCTCGGGATATTTGGCGTAAACATGCCTCTTCTTTACGGGGAGGGAGAAAACGCATTCGCCCGGCTTCAAGAGGAGATCATGAAGAATTCTGAAGACCATTCCATGTTTGCGTGGGGCGCTCTACAAGAAATCGACATCTCCCGACTGCTGCATAACCCCGAGGCCATCGAATCTCTTGCCCTCGACACTCTCACCGCACTTGCGCCGTCCCCAGACGACTTCACCGGCCTGGGAGACCTAGCCCCAGCGCCAACGGCAGACGACGCCGCATTCATGATGACCAACCGCGGCCTGCAGATCAAGCTACGCCTGATCGACCTGCGCGCCAAGCAGAAAACCAACAAGCGGTTGTTTCTGGGTGTTTTGAGCTGTCAGGACCGCCGGTCTCGTTCGGTAGGCATCCTGCTTCGTGGGACGCAGTTCCGCGATGTGTTGGTGCGCTCGTCAAGAACGATATTGACGTGGTCGCCGTTCCAGACTGCGGACGCTGAGTCAAGAACGGAAGTCGTGTACATCGCTAGGACACCGAGGAGGGCGGTTAAGTACGTTGACGGAAGTGTCGTGGTACGCGCAGACGATCTGTTTGCTCCAGGGTACAAGGTCATTGACGTCCAGGGGATAAATCCCAGCTGGGTCGAGGAGACACGAACGCTCAAGGTATCGTTTGGTCTGGTGCCAAGGCTGTCCCTTGTGGCAATACTGACGTTTTATAATCGAGGCTTGCGACTGGGCTTTCTGGTGAGCGTCTTCTTTGACTACAGTGGAAAATCATGCGCGGCAGAGATTTCTGCTGCGGCGTTGGACTGTGAGCGCCAGGAAGAGCAGTTCGTTGATCTGGCTAGGGAGACTTGGGAGCATAATACCACTGGAAATGGTAAAACGTTCAATTTGAGGTCCCGCGTGCACTGGCTGACTGGTGAAAAGTAGACCGGCCGGGCACGACAGATACGCTACCACTGTCAGATCTCCAGATAGAGGACAGATACCAATGGGGCCGCCATATTCCCACCAGCACCAGTACACGCATGGGTGAGAAGAAGCATATATTGTTTCGCGAAGCATGGGAGGTGTCGGAGAACCCTTATATACGGGTTATATCGGTTGGAGCGTCGTTGGAAGGGTCTACGGTAACATTGGATATCGCGTCGAGTCTGTGGCAGGGTGCAGACGAGACTGCCCTGTCATGTTGGACGGTTTCTCAAGCTGTGTTGATGATCAACCAGGTGGAGATTTGGCGGGAACAAATGATTCAAGACGTATGAAAGCAGGCTGGTGATGTGAGCTGAGCCGAATGATTGAGAAAATTTAGGGTCTTGAAGGAAGACTTAAGAAACTTAAAAGGAAAGTAGTACACGTATAGGATAATATTAATCATACATACTGTACATAAACTAACGTCACCCATGCCAACGCGTTTCGTCTACCGGTAGTTGAAGATAAAGAAAGGTGGGAAATACTAAAGTGGGGACGTATTTTTTTAGTTTAAAAATATAATGTAAAAGATAAATAATAATCAAGGTAACAGCCTGGTTATCTGAGACGAATCTGGGCACACGAAATTTCCTTTTTCATTCACAATCCTAAGCTGGGGAAGTTAGGGTAAGCTATAGCTAATTTATTCTCAACTAGGGTGATCTTATACACCACCACCACACAGCCTTTTAATCAGGGATTGGTATGACGCATGGTGCAGGGATGGTGGAGATTCAGCCTAGCTCCTAACTAAAGTCTTCGCCTCGCTTCTCAGCTTCACTCTAAGGCTTGAGACACTCAGCCTTTCGTTAGGCGCGGGCTGGGAGGTTATCTCGGAAGAGCCCCTAGTGTCGAAACTTTTCAACTGGCTATTCAAAGAAGACAAGCTGCATAGTTCTCGTCGAGGCGGGACTGACCCCCTAGCGTTGCTCCCACCGCAGCATCCAACACAAGGACAGCTGCTAACAACTCCTTGCTAGCCGCCGCCACTTCTTCGACAAGTCGCAGTTGAACTTGAGTTTCAAATCAAAAATGAGGATGGCCTATGGTGCAAAATCCACCTTGACATCATTCCCCGCGGATATCTGGCCAAGCATCTGGCTCTTGTGCAGCGCTGCGGTCTTGATGACGACACTCTGGTTGCTCAGAACGGACATCCAGCCACCCCTAATGCCCATCACTTTCAGGATTATCTGTCATACGCCAACTACCGCAGCTTCGTTGACGGGATGAATTTGATGCTCCATGTCGCAAACGGAGGTGGGAAAGCTGGCTCATACTTCAATGGGCGGGACATTTTGACTGCCGGTTGCAGAGATGAACAGCCCCTTTTAGTCCAGACCAAGCAGTCTCGTGGGAGCTCACCCAAACTTTGAAGTTTTCTCGGCCAGAGTACAGGGATTGCATATCCATTCAAAGCAAAACCTTGGTTTTTGAGCTAAGCGACCTCCTTGACTTCGGCAGAGGTTTAATATGGTCGCTTTTCGGAAGGTTGCCATATCACAAACGTCGAGAGCTTCGACGTGGTTGGCACGCAAGGCGTGAGAAGCGGCAGTGGCTCACGCGTGCGAGACGCTGGCTGGACCTGGATGCAACTTTTCTCTATGACTCGCAATCCAAGGCCGAAGAACCTTCGATTGCTCTGACGAATCTCAAAGCGAACAACTGCAATACTCTACGAGTGGCGCCGGGCGGAGGGCCGCGCATATCTGAGCCACTGGACGAGGGGATGTGGATCGAGGAACTCACGATGACCATGGAAGGTTTGTTTGGGCCAATAACACAACTACGTCCAATTTTTGGCGTGACGGGCTTCCCGGAAGTTTGCGGAGACACTTCCATCAAATACAACCTCGATCCTATGCGGGGAAATCCGCCTGTGGCGGCTGAAACCATTGAGAGCCGCCTTGTCAGCGCGCCCCCCGTAGCTCTGCGGACCCTAACGATTATAGATGGTTCCACCAGTATTCCAACCCGGAGGAGTTGCTTCCAATCCAAGACATGGATCCGAGTCAAGATAACAGATCCCGATTCACATATAAGAAGTAGCCTCCCAACTGCAAAGAAAGCCCGAAACAAACCTGCAAAGCTTGTGCAGGTGTACAAGGATCATGGTCTGGAGTTTAGGATCGAGAGGGATGCGGAGGATCCCTCATGCGGTTAGAGATGTTAGGAGGGGGGCTGAGACATCGTACCAAGGAGTCAAGGTGCATTCAACGGGATAGTGGTGAGGAGCCGAGAGCTGTACTAGCCGATGGACACATACGGATTTGGAGTATTCTGTAGGTAGCCATATACTTTATGTTGTGAATATGCTATGATTCATTTATCTCATGATGGGCAGCTCAACGAAGCGTTCCCCAACCACTGGAGCGCATCTCTCCTCCAGTCAAGGTCAACAGGTAGTCGAATAACTGCGGGGAAAAATGAGGCACTCGATTGGCTGCCTAGACAAACCATTATGCAGTGAGGCCTACCATTGACAGCGTGGAACATCTACCCCACTTTCGCCGACATTGCACGACGTCCCTTCCAAGTTTTACACCCAACATCGCGGGCTCCATGTTTCCTGAGGGACGTCGGACGTTCAAATGGCTACTGCCGCCGTCGCGTGTGGGGAGAGTATCGCCCTCCTTTCGCTTTTGCACTCGATCCCTGCTCCCCCATCAAAGAACGACTGGGATCCTGCAAACATTGTCCGGGGAGACTACACCCTGCCCTTTGAAAGAGAGCGGCGCCTCGTTGGCATTCTCGGTTTTCTGTCGAGCATTAGCGACGATCCTAACCATGTCACCGCCGTCTGTGTCGAAGAGGACCCGCACGCCGCGTCTTTGGATGTGCTACTCGCTATTAATAGGCGTAATGCGGATGGCCTCAATCAAGTTTCGAAGAAGTTGGAGGAAGGGTTCAAGGCGATTTTCAGAGAGCTTTCCCAACCACTTGAAGGTAGACGCGCACATTTCTGTCTACCTTTCAATGCGCGCTAACTCAACCAAGACGGCGTCAGACTAGCAGAGGACAGGGTGTTCTGCGCCATCACTACAATGTGCTCGCAGCGAATTCTCTGTCGGCTGGGGCTCATTCCCAAGGCCCGAGGAACTACGAGGCAACCCATAAAAGCGATTTTGCAAGAGGCCATCCATTGCCTCGGCCAGCTTCAAACTCAGCCTGCCAATACCGCCCTATTTGTTGAAAAAGCCCGGGAGGTGATGAAACGATCCGACGCCTGGACGAAGCACCAAACGCTAGTGCGGTTAGAGGAGTTGGTCGAAGCCACTCATCGCTTGTGGCAAGTTGCAGATTTGCGCTCATTGATGGCCACGATTCCGAACCGTCTCATGAATCCGAGTTCTAGGGGGAGTATTTGCAATATCGTCAGCAAAGTCGCAAGGTATCGAGAAGCGGCCCGGTTTCTGTCCCGTACAGCCAAGAAATTTCCATCGGCCAGGCGAATGAAGTTTGTCATGGCCAAACTCCCCCCAGAGTCGTTCCTTCGAGCCGCGACAGGGCAACACTCTCCACAGCTCGAATCAAAAATTTCCCAGTTAACTGCAAGTAATCGGCAGGCTTTTGACCTCAAGCACATCTGTCGCTTGCTCAAGGCCGATGCAGATACGGTGAATCGCCAGTTTTGCGAGCAAACAGGAAAAACGTTACAGGAAGCCAAAATCCACGCGGAGATCCAGCTTCTTTTCTATTGCGAGCTCAGGCAACCTACGCGAATGCCTCGGGTTATTTGCGCGAGCAAGGATGCGTGCTATCTGTGCAACCTGTTCATAAGGATGCATGGGAAGGTGCACGTTCCCAGATCACACGGGAAGCTTTACTCTACATGGAGGCTACCTCATATGCCGAAATTCGGCCTACAACTGCGGTTCAACGAGGCTCTGGATAACCAGCTAAGAGAGAGCTTGTCGCTGCTTCTGTCGAGATCCGCGAAAACGAGCTATCCTGATCCGAACGAAAGTACACTCTTAACGCTACCCCCGTCGATCTCAACATTACGGAGTGTACCCCTTGTAGCAAACCTCGAGCCAGCCGTCCTAGTGGAAGAAAGACCTTTGCCGGCTGCAGTTACGGATTCAGCTGGGGATGAAACCATTCAGCTATCATCTTCTCCCCCCAATCAAGAGCTGGAAGCGGCCATTGGAGACACAAGTGCGCAAGAAGAAACCCAGCTTGAGCCAGGGGGTTCATTGCATAATACGGAGAATACCAGCCAACTAGCAATCTTAGCCCCATCAACACAAGGGGGGACATTCACATCTATCGAAACGCCCCGCGACCTTGAAGACAAAGAACTAGTCCAAGGGCAAGTGCTACGCAGCAACCTCAAAGTCAACAACGTATCACCCTTGTATGATGCCGGCCTCATCCGAGTTCAAGTTGAATACGCGGGGACCAAGGGAGATTCAACAGCGAAATCGGCAGAGCTTCAGTTTGGTGTAGAATGGCTGAGCGCGGAAGATGCAGAGATTGCGTGGAAACAAAAGACTGTTCCTGTCATTGACGCGGCATCGCTGATGGGAGAGGTTTCTCATGTTCTGCACGAATCAAATTGCCTCTATGTTGGCGCTCAGCAATCCGTGATGAAGGTCACGATCCGCCGGTTTGATGGCGGTTAGGAAAGTTCAATGTCGAGATCAATCTCATACAACAACGCAGTTCAACATCTGTTCCACCGGACGGATGCACAGCTGCCATATCGATATTGGCGGCTGACATCATTCGGCTAGAGAGCTGGGGCTTGGCTTACGTCCCTGATATCGCTAAAGCACTTGCTGAAAGAGAACCGGTGGCACTGCAAACACTCGAACCTAAAACACACCTAAGCTCGCAGTCCCCAAAGCTTTCCCAAGTCCCCCTCTCTCCCCCAACTCCCCCCAAAACAACACATCATCGCAACATTAAATTCCCCACTTACCTCCTCCTCTTCCTCTCCACACGCCTCGTCCACGCCGCAGTGGGGGACAAGTGCGGAGCCACTCCGCAGAGGGGTTACTGCCACGACTTAAACAAGGGTGCATGCAAGGGCACCATCTCACATGGAGACTGCCCTTGGGACGGCAACAACGTCAAGTGCTACCAGCAGATTACGCGGTGCTATCGGGACCTGCAAGCCATGTTCTGCAGCTGGCCTGAGACTTGTGGTGCAGTGTCAACGCAGCTGACTGGTGCGTTATTTACCTTATCTCCAGGTATCACTTTCATTGGCAGTGGCCGATGGAGAGACGAACAGGACTCCGCCCTGGTCCGAATAACTTCAAGTGCTGGGTCAATGATAATCTTTTCGGGTTTGAGTAGGGGGATGGCGTCGATCGGAGGATGGCGGAGGGGGGAGCTAAGTTGAGGGAAGCAATTTACTAAGTGTGGTGTAAGACGGGATATCTAAGAGCCCGACCTCTGAATTCTTCCTGGATTTGAATCATGTTAGTGTTGCATTGTGCATTGTGTTAATTTAGCCACAGTGTAGGACGCGGACGATTAATTCCTTGAGGTTATTTGTATGCAACTATTCGGACATAGTTTCAGCCTTGGGTGGATATTACTATGAACGGCGTGATATCGAAATGCTCTGGTTATCTCGAGAGCCCTTGCTCCAAAGGCTGGTCTTATGGGGTTCTAAACGGGGGCGAAGGCGGCTAGATTGCAACAGCCGGATGAAAGCTTTCGTGGTGTGTGAAGCGTCTTGCTGCAGAGGCAGCATTCCCATTTTGTATGATAGACCCATCAGACCCGAAGAGCCGCAATCACGGGCCCCGCCCCGAGTTAGGAAAGAAGAGAGAGAGAAAGAGACGGTGGTCTTTCAAAAATCCATCCTCAGGTCTCCTGACATGGTGCTCAATCCTGGAATCCAACTCCAAACCCAGGCCAAGATGCGATACTTCCAAGGCAGGATATAATTACCTTCCCTCTGCCCAAGGCGGACCTGATCCCTCAACTTCAACTTTTCGTGCAACACCACTATCTCCGTCTCAGCGTAATCGACCGATGATAACATGATAGCGCCCGTCCGATGGATGGCCTTCGCCCTCTCCTGCCTCGCGATGAACTTCCTTCCTAGAACATCCGCAATGATTTGTCCCTTTGGAAAATGATCACAGATCCGCCTGATCAGCCTCTCCACCTCCGGCCGTTCTAGATACATCAACAACCCCTCCATGATAACAAGCGTAGGACGGTCCGCGGGGATCTCTTCCTCTAACCACGTGGGATCCGTCACGTCCTTGGCGAGCAGCGTGTACTCCCTCCCATTCGACTCCAACGGTCGAGGCATGGCCATCTCCCTCACCCTAACCACCTCGGGCAGATCCACATCAATCCACCTCACCTTGCATCCATCCCCCATCCCACACACCACCTCCCGCCCATCTCCACTTCCAAAGCACCCAACCCTAAAACACCGACTATCCAACCCGCAGGCAAGATGCAAAACCGTGACTCCCTCCTCCTTATCTGCATGCTCAGCAAGAAACTCCAAAGTCCAATCATCAAACTGCTTCGCGCGCAACAATACAAACTCGATCCGGTCTATGCGTTCCTTGGCGGGCGAGTAATCGAGCTTGTCGAGGACGGGTTGGGCCCAGATGTCGTTGAGGTACTGAGATGTGGGAGATGAGGCCGCTGCGTCTTGGGCGCGCATTTTTAGGGTTGCTAGCATTGTTTCGAGGACTCCTTTGAATGGGATTTGGATTTTGGCGTTATCGGGTGTGGAAGTTGAAGAAGGCGGGGGTGGTTCGTTGAGTTCATTGTTGAGGCTGGAATTTTCATTGGGTGATGTAATGGAAGCCATTTTTGGGGAGTTGAAGAAGCGAAGTTGGTTGGGAGATGGCTGCGATGCGATGAAGATGGATTGTAGTTTTTGGGTGACGGGCCTGGGTGGTGGGGTAGGTATTGAGTGTAGGCTGAAAGCGGAAAGCGCAACCGCGGGTACGGATGCTTGGGCCGGAGTTCCGGTATCTTCAAAATCAGTACATAAGACGTCAGAGCCAAACGCTTTCTCCCGGTCGCACATCGACCTCCCCGCTGCAAATATGCCCCGTTGATGTCCAGAAGATTTCAGTACTCCTCACTCTGCTCATCATGCCGCTAACACCGTTGTCGCTATCCCATGCACAACCCGATTGCCGGTCGCCCATCATTTTAGTCTCTACATCCTGTTGCCTAGGCGACATGCCGCCAGTAAAATGCTTCTCGGCTATCCTGCAATAATTTTCTGCAAGTACGTCTCTATCACCGATGGCAAGACGTTGAATGACCATATGTTCTACCCACCGCTCGAATTGGGCTCTGATCTCTTCATCTTCCAATGCAGCCGCCCAAGTGTGCTCGTAGAGAAAGCGCCCTAGCCAATCCTGCTATTGGATCCATCCCCACGATTTGCATATCGTCGACATTTGCTAGAAATTTGACGACGAGTTCAATATCGATGGCACCTGAAGGGGTATTTCGTAGAGGTATCATCTTCTTGATGGTTGTGGTCCTCTGGGCTGATAGTGCAAGGGCGCGTTCATCGCTACTTGGGCGAACTGCACTCCCGCTGGCTCCTGTCGCTTCGTATGGAAAACCTGCCATGTCCTTGATGGCCATCAAGTCCATCTCGAAGTATGTCTTACTGAAGTCCGGGACCCATGATGGGAGGCCTTCAAGTGTAGGAGTTGTGGCCTCCCTAGGGAATAGCAGCATTGAAAGGTCGCCATCGGTTTTAACGACGTAAATTTAAGTATATAATATTTTCCTTTTTATACCTTACCTATATAGCACTGCTTACCCTAGCTTAGGCCCAGTTTAAGCTAGTTTAAGATATACCTAAGATTACTTATCATTAATTAAGCTAAATACTATTAGTATGTTATATCGTAATATATTAAGTTACTTTGCATTTAATTAAGCTTAAAATTCTGATAAATATAACTAAAATTAATCTTTATTTTAAAATAAATCACTTTATTTTTACCTTATTTTTTTTCATATTTGATAATCCATATGAAGCCCTCGGCAACCTCAGCCACACTAGATTGTATCGACATTGTAATCGGCTTGTCGTATGTACTATGAGTCGGGACCTGGTAGTCGTGCTTGACCATGGTGAGGTCCGCAGACTTGGCAACGCCAGCAAAGCGACCCCCTGCCGCAGAAAGAACGGTGGTACCATGACTGGTCTGTTCGGTTTGGCTGGCGAGAGGTGTTAAGTGGAGCCGCGGTGCTCTTCCCTCGAACTCCTGTCAGGTGGTGAGCGCTTCGTTTTCTCTCGCCCGGTGCTGGCCCAGTACGCACCTGATGGGTGGCCAAAACTCCCGAGTCAAGGGCGTAGATCATGACGCCGCTGCCTGTTGCTGTGTCGTCGTAGACATACTCCAAGTTCTCCCCCGACCGCGGCTTGGAGATAAGTCTTAGGCTGTTCGGACTGGCAACCTGGGTAACGACGGCCCGCTTGTTTAGTGTCGCGGTGCCGTTGCCGGTGCTGCGGTGGACGCGTTGCTCGCGTGGCGGCGTGAAGAGATGGCCGTCGACGGACTCGGCTTGATCTCGTTTTTGGAGCGAGTCGTTCAGGTCAGCTTCTTGGATCGAAAGAAATGCATTTTCCACGATCCCTTCGATTGGGTTGGCTTTGGCCCGCTTGATCTGCCCGGCATCTAGGCTGGCGATGTACACCTGCCAGTCTAGCGCCGAAAACACCAGCTCCTTTGCGTAAGGTCAATCAGAGTCGAGGTCATCCACCAAGGCCTGGAAGGCCCCGAGCGGCGTGCTTGAGTTGGTGTATACCAAGAGAGGTGGGGCCGATGCCGTGCTAATGGTCGACGATATCGCGGAGTCTGTAGTCGACGTCGGAGTCGGAGTCGTGATGGACGTCTGTTGACCGCCTCCCCCCCTCCGGTGCCGGTGCCGGGATTGGGGAGAATGTTGAGGTCTTCTAGCCTGCCTTTGAGGGCCAAGGCTGTGAGAACTAACAAGTGGTGGGGGCAGCGTTAGCGACGGGGTTTCATGTAAAGACCTCAACGGCTATGGTGGAAAAGCAGATAAAGGGGGGCGAGGGGGAGATACGTATGGTTGCCGACCCGAGGACCGCGGCACCAACAAAAACGGCCGCTCCGAGAGTTCCCAACTAAATCGACCACCTCAGTCAGCACCACGTCTGTCAGGCGAGGGTAATATAATTCCGCCATACCGAGATTCCGGCAAGGTACCGAGCGATGCTGCTGAACACATTGTCCGCAGCCGTGTTTCTAAGCCGCTGGACGACCGTGTCAGTCATATCCTCTGATCTAAACTGTGAGTTTCTGCTTTTCAACGCCCAACAAGACCAGATGACTGCGGAAGCCGGGGGGCACGTTGCCAAGTCGGATATACTCGTTTTCCTCGAGACGTTGCTGGTCTAGCTGAAATGAGGGGCGGGATGTTAGCTTGGCTCTCTAAGAGGACTTTGGGTATATTTCTCCATATTTACCCTCGCGTAACGTATTGCTACCCTGAAACGCCTTTGAATGATGGTTCTTACCGTGGCTACGGAACAGAAACGCATCACCTGTTAGCGGGCCTTGCGTGGCGGACAGTGGGCTCAGGGATACATCATACCTAACTTATCCACCGTCGACTTGATAAGACTACGAACAGCATTGGTGGCCTGCATGGGAGGGGTTACCTGTCTGCGGAGTTTCATGCCGTTCACCTGTTCGTCGCGGAGCTGTTCTAGCAGGTTTAGCCAGTCCTTGACGGTAACTTTCAACCGACCCAGGACGTCGAGGTACCAGCCCATGGCCTTGGCGGGCTGCGCCCTGGACGGGTCGAACCAGTTGATGTGCTGGTAGCCGATGAGGCGGTTGGGCCCGCCGCACCACTGCGACGGGCCGCCGGCGCACGTCATGTCGCACTCTTCGTTAGCCACCTGTTGCGGATTTGTTGGGACGTCGCTCCAGTAGCACGCCCTGCCAAAGTAGTGTGTCAGGATTTGCAACGCGGTGGAATGGTGGGGTTCTTCTCTTGCGCTTCCCCGCTAAACTCAACCCCCACATAGCGGTAGCTGTCTCCCAGCTCGACGCACTTCTCCACCGTCATGCTGTCCGGGCTAAAGTCGGCGTATCCGCCCACAGGAAGGATATGGTCTTGCGGGTTTGCTTGCGCATGCCGGACTCGGCGCGGCTCTCGACCCGGGCTGCGCGCCCGGCGGGGACTTTGACCTGTCCTACTGGAACCTCCAACTCCCCGACGGCAACCCTAGCCAGCCCATCACCATTCCCAGCCGCCGGCTCCAGGGGTGTGCCGGCTGCGAGGAGGAGGACGACGAGTACTTTTCCACCCGCAGCAGCGACGGCGCGCTGGTGATGAGGGTGCCTGGCTTGCCCGCGTCGGCCGGCTGCGTCACGACGCCCAACAGCAAGCACTGCCGGACCGAGTTCCGCGAGGTCAATCCGGCCAACGGAGCGGCGGCCAGCTGGGATCCCAACCGGGCCGTCAACTGGCTGCGGGTCACGCTCGCCGTCGCCCAGCCGGACAACAGCGGCTCGGGCACCGTCATTGGCCAAGTCAAGATTGACGACCGCGTCTCGACGAAGCCGACGTGCGAGCTCTACTACAGCTCGGCGGGCGTGCTGTGCATGGGCGTCTCGCAGTCGCGCGCGGGCAACCAAATCCTGACCACGGTCGGGACCGTGCCCGTGGGCCAGACCTTT
>Ga0247780_1000685_pt1 | contig 28868 bp, 25 predicted proteins | sample UWRJL079202R5_FD_179927 | JGI IMG/M metagenome (GOLD analysis project Ga0247780, IMG submission 179927) | Plant litter microbial communities from Arlington Agricultural Research Station in Wisconsin, United States - UWRJ-L079-202R-5 | ecosystem: Environmental > Terrestrial > Plant litter >... | reverse complement strand
CGAGTCCAGGTAAGCACGCCAGAAGCAAGCAGCCTGGAAGACTGGGCCCCTCGCTTTGTGATTCATGGCCTGGGTCATGGCTTGGGCTGCACCTACGTGGATAGGGTGGCTGCGCGGATGCTCGAAGGCGCCCAACCTATGGAACTGCCCAAGTATTGAGCAGCTGTCACCTGCCGAAAGGACTTGACTTTATTGTTACATTCAGCACCCGACGTCTCTTACTCAAGGCTGGACGGGCGGGAATTTGACCAGCACACTTCTCCAATAAATTTCCTTTTTTAACGAGACATCTTAACTCAGTAGCAGAATTCGGGGCACCGCGAAGGAGGGGTATTCCGAAGCTGAGGTCACGATGTCGTTGAAGGAGGGGCTCGCTGTAATCTTATCGCCAGGGTGTCAAGTGTGGGGTGAGGTGACGGGACCAGCACAGGGATCCATGCCCAAATGTGGATGATGGACCTGGAGATTTGGGGGGGAATCCGCTCTCTCCACTCCGACGAGCTCCGCCGAAGACATGTAGAGTAGACAAATGCCGATAATAAATCTGAGGAATTTGCATAAGGTGATGCTTGAATTTCCATCTGGCGTGATGCCTCGGCCTGATCGTTGATTGCCCTGTCCGTCCTTCATGCTCACCCCAGTATAGCTCTACCCTAGTGCGCTGGGCAGTGACTCCCATTGACGCGTGATTGACCTTGTTTGGGACTAGCGGTCTGCAACCACTTAACCGTCGTACCTTCATTCATCGCGAGATTCTGATCCACGCGGAATGTAGGTATCCACCATCCCTCTGGGGTATTGGGCTTGAGCCCAGAAATGCTGATGATGGCATTTTTTGCATGCTGTATAGCACGGAGCAAGGGGAGTCTGGCTGGCAATCTCCAGGTTAAGTTAATGCAGCCGGAGATGCCAGCTGGACAACCCGCATTGAGCGCGGTGGTCTCAGGCCCCGCGACCCGGGCCAGCGTCTTAAGTTGGGACATGTGCTCGTTTTCGCGTCGGGTTGAAATTGACCCTGTGGCGCGTCTTGCAGTTTACCTTTCCCCAACGTTTCGCACACATTTTTTTGGCTCCATTATTCATCCCAAAAAATCTTTTGTCTGCCTCCTTCACTTGCACTGCTAGGCTCAACAACGAACCACTTCCACCGCCGAATAAATACTACAACGAATACCACCGCCGTCTCCCATGGATTTTACTCTGAATACGATTTGGCCACTACGAAACTCAGTCAGTCTACAAGCGTCTCAGAGCTTTACTTACACGCCACCGATATTCCGACCTTTAAAAACTTGAAGGCCGTCGCAGAGAACGACTGACGCCATCACCTGAAATTTATCACCTCCACGCATAAGTCGCAAAGTTCGTGCCATCGAAAAATGCGCGATTTACGGAAGAAGGCCCTCCTGGAGAGCCAGAAGACAGTCTCGCGCAAGGCCCGCTCGAAGCCCGAGTCGACGAGCTCGCCCGCCAATCTTTCCCCCGATGCCTCTCCGGCGGGTTCTCGCGCCGGCTCCCGCGCCAACTCGCGGCCCAACTCACGCCCGGGAAGTCGGTACGCGTCAGAAGACGAGGGCGCAAGTGATTCCGAATACGACGTCATGACAATGAGCACGAACTCGGCCTCGGGTGACGACGCCCTCGACGACGACCCGAGCAATACGTGGGCCGAGCGGCTGCAGAGCCGAGTCGGTGAGCTGCAGGATCGTAAGCGCAACGCAGAGCAGCGCGAAGGGACACTGGCCGCCTACCTGCACCTTACACGCCACCATTTCTCGGAAAATCAGATCGGCAGGTTTTCTTCCGAGATAATTCCCGCGCTTCTACGAAGTGTCAGGGAGGGTGCAAGCCTGGATGAGCGAGTTTTGGCGCTCAAAGCGCTGATGGTGACTCTCCTCACAACACCTTCGGAGAACTTTTCGGGCGCTCTGCTCTCAGGCCTGAAAAGCCTGTGTCAAGACGCGGAAGAGGAAAAGGTCAAGGCGCAAGCCATCTACGCCCTAATGATTGCCGTAACCTACGGCGGGGGCGGAGATGCTGCAGGAGAAGAGCTGCTCGAATTTCTTCTTGAGATTATCGAGAGTGATGGCGAGTCTGTGGAAGCGAGCGACAGTGGTGCGGTAGTGACTGCAGCACTCCGGGCTTGGGGATTCGTGGCCAGCTTTCTAGATGACATGGAAGAGCGAGGGGAACAGGTTATGGACGCTTTCATTGAACAGCTTGACAGCACAGACCCTGAGGTTCAGAGCAGCGCCGGCACAAATATCGCGTTCTTGTTTGAGGCCGCCCGCGATAATGACGAGAGCTCCAAGATGCAGCATCACACCTATCGGGTCATGACACGAATGGCCGAGATTGTCAAGGACTCCTCAAAATCGATATCTAAGAAGGGGAGAAAGCAGCTTCGGTTCAACTTCGCAAGCATCCTCACGTCGCTAGAGCGCGGCGTCGGCCCTGGTTATTCGACTGCCGGGCGAGGATACAACCCGCACGTGGGCGGCGCGAAACTGCGGCTCCAGGACAACTTTGAGGAATTTGGGTACCAAGAAAATCTCCGAGTCCACAACGTAGTCGTTCTGATCGACACCTGGCTGCTACATGTTCGGGTTGAAGCTCTCAAGATGATTCTCGGTGGCGGGCTGCCCACTCATTACCAAGAGAACCCCGTTGTCAGGGATATGCTTGAGAGCGCAGAAGTCAACCATGTCGCGAGTGGAATTGACCGGAGGTAATGGCACTCGAAATTTTCATTTATCATTTATTTAGGTCTGTACAATATCCACTGGAATAGAGTAAACGATCTTCTCCCCTGATATATATAATGTGCAGAGTCTTGTGTTTGTGTTTGCTTGAAAGGCGCAGCAGCAGCGAGGTAGGGCAAGGCGGCCCCGTTTCGCCGTCAGCAAACGCAGAAACCTGGTTTCTTGTGATCTGCAGTTCTGCGCCGCGGGAGGGGCTGTGGCACAGCTTGGCAATGTGCGCTTTTCGTTCCCAAACTTGCAAGATCGGTGGCGAATGGGACGGTGATGGCGGTTCCCACGAGGCTTCGGCTCTGTGGTTCAGGCTGCTGCTTGCGCTTCCTGCCGGCTCGCACCGTCAATCCGTATCTCCACGTTTTTGAACATTCACGGCATTCCAGCCTCAGCCCACGGTCATGGCGGCGGATTCGAAGCGGAACATGGGACTGACGTGCCGCTGTCTCGGTGCTGCAAGCGATACACTTACCGCCTTTCTCAATTGTCGAAGCGCACATCCCGTGCATCCCTGGTGAAGCTGATCGTAACGAAGGGGATTGCTCGAGACATGTACAGATTGGGCTGCTATCGCGGCAAGGCGGCAGCCGACGGCGTGACGGGCGTGCAGCTGGCTGTTCTGGAGGCAGAAGCGCAACAGAGGACGGCACTTTTACGACGCCAGGGAACCCAGTTATTGGGTGACAGTGGCGCTCGAGAAGGCGGGCTGGGGATCCGTTTTTTGTTTCCGTGATCTCCACGTCGGGGCCGTCGCCTAGCCCACCGAACCCCAGGACTGGCTACGGTGGTCGGAGCACTTGGTGATCAGGCTAGCTCCATTTTCTTGGCGAGGCCTCAATGTCAACAAACCTCCAGGTTCCACCTTTATTGCCTGGTTCCATTGCCCAGACTGTTTCTGTCCCATTATCGGCCCTGCTATCCGCTGCCGTCTCGACTGGTACTGTGAAATCGAGAGAAAGCGATCGGATTGCAGCGACCTTCTGCTTCGCCGTTGCGACCATTGCAGCATTGTGAGAAGAGGAGGGGAAAAAAAATCGAATCCGTGCCGTTTGGCTTGGGGGCCGCACCAAGTCGCCGTTCTGGAATCTGAGCCTCTCGTCTCTCCTCCCACTCCTCGCCTCCGCTGCATCTCGCTGCAGCTCAACCCCCAGGATTCGAGCGCAATTGGCCGGCTGCCGTCAAGCACCGCCAACGCATCGAGCCCATCCCAGCCGCTTCAGGACAATAACAAAGCTTCCCATAGGCCTGTTGCCGGTCGCCAGAGAACCGACAGAACATTCTGCCCTGCGGACTCCGTCGTCGCACACAGCTCTTTCCTGCAAGCCTTGCTTCCACCGCCCAGTCGACCTCGGCGCATCTGTTCGTCTCGATCGCCGCCCCTGCAAGAACTGCAAGAGACTGCTGCTTGCTTCCTGCTTGCTCCTGCAGCGTCGACCGGCATCTGAGCACCCGCCTCGCATCGTCTCGATTGCGGATTGGGTCTGCCAGCGCTCTTCAGCTGTCGCCCCTCGCTGCCAGCGACCCTGTTGCTGCTTCAACACCGGATCCTGCGCCGCCTCTGCATTTTCCCACGACGACTACCGGCCATTGTTTTTGTGCGTCCGCAGCCCGTAAGCCTCCGTCACCACTTCTGCTCCAACGGATGCTGGCTCCCCGGCCTTGTCCCCCTTCCGTGACCGCCGGCACCTGCTTGCTCTGCCTATGAGAAAAGGCATCGCTCACACTTCTCGTCTTGTAGGCTTTTGATCCCGAACCTAATGTCTTCCTGACGAAAGCGAGCGACATTTGTTGGTTGCCCGCATCAACCTCGCTTTTTTTTCGCCTCCCCCTCACCTCCCCCTTTTCCCGCAGCGGAAGGGACGGTAAGGCCGGGAAAAGAATTCGGGCACCAACTACGGAGGGCTTCGTGGTACTCTACACCACGGCCCAATTGCCCACTCAGCATCACGATGGGTGTTGAGGGGAAGAAGAAATACGTCGCTCCGCCGCTCCCCGCGCCCACCGAGACCGAGTCGACCTTCACAGCACTTCCGTCCGATCTAGGAACGGATCTGGGGACCGATGTGTCCAGGCCTGGAGACGACAAGTCGTCGTACTCAATCCCAGAAGACGGCACTCCTGTCACCATTAGGCCGGGCCACCGGGCGACCAAGTCGCAGACCTCACTCCTCATAGAGTACTTCGAGGGTGGCAAAGGGAGCACAACGGGCTCGAGCGAGCAGCGGAAACCCAGTGTACGTGTCCGCTTGACCCCGAGTAGCAAGCACAAGTCAAGGAGCGGATCGGACCGAGACCGCATCGAAATAACCCAGACAAAATCGAGGAAGGCAAGCTTGAGCCGCCGGTCGGCCCCGAATAGCGCCATCACGGGTCGCAGTGAGGGCGAATCACTTTCAGTCCTGAGTGGTGACTTTGAGGACGCCAGCTCGTACGCTTCAGCTACCGAGGAAAGCAACGTCAGCCGTAACCCAATCGACATTGAGATCGATCACAGCGGGAACGTGCGCCGCCGTCGACCAGCGAGCCCACTGATCCCGGCCGCCGACAGCAGTAGCAAGACCAGCTACATGCTACCAGCGGGCAGCGAGATCTCCGCCATCCCGACAGACAGCTTTCTCGACGGGTCCGGTCCGACAACATCATTCGGAATGTCGGAGTCCAAGAGCGGTAGGAGCAGAAGCCCCTCAAGAGGAGGAGACTACCTCGCTGGCGCTGCTACCGGCCTCGCAGCAGCTGCAGCCGCTGACAGACTCCGAAATAAGAGCCGTGGTGAAACTCGCGGGAAGGATCGGGTCGTGGTTTCCAAAACCAGGGACAAGGAGAAGGACCGACATCACAAGACAAGCAAAAGCCGGACCAGCAGTCTCTCAAAGGAAGATAAGTACAGCGAACGAGCGAAATCGCCTCGCAGAAAGTCAAGTAAAGGGCACTCAGAGTCCCTTATATCGGGGGCAGACTCTAGCGTCCTGTCGTCTGCTCTCACACCCAGCCACCGGTCCGTGGACCAGCATTCCATCCGTTCGACCACATCCAAAGCATCCTCCATCAACAATCCGAAGCTTCTGGAGACGGTGGAGGATGCGATCCGCCGCCTTATCCTCCCGGAGCTCAACGCCTTGAAGCGAGAGGCAAGCAAGCATAAAGATCGGAGAGGGTCAACATCAAGCGCGACAACTGTTTCCAGGGATGGCTATGCCAGTGACAGGCGACGATCTTCCGGCACAGAGAAAAACAGCATAACACCCCGTGATAGCGTGAAGACCCGGGAAAGACGGGACAGAGAAGCTCGCAATGACTTCGACGACAGCCCGTCTCAGAGTGCCATTAGCCACGAATCTACTGAGGATGCACACCATATCGATGACACTCCAATGCGGAGCACCGATCGCCTGAAGGCAGCTGCTGTCGGAGCTGGTCTAGGAGCCGCAGCCCTTGCTGCTCACGAAGCGTTGAAGTCGCCCTCAGATGATAAGAGATCTAGAAGGAGAAGGAGGGCCGAGATGCGAAGAGGTACTTCCGAGCAAACACCCGAGCCTGAGGAGGCAGAGTCGGAGTACCTTGCACCCGGCCCGCCGATCCCACTGCCGCTGATGAGCGACATCAACCCGTCAGAACTGACACGGACGTCAATTCTCTCGGCCGACAGCGACAGACCCCATTCCGCAACCGAGGAGCTCACACCAGGCCGCGATCTCGACAGGAGCATGCTGTCTCCGGAGTCGAGCCCGACGCCCACACGGGCTACGGCTACCCTGCAGGCCTTGGGGGCCCAACATGCAAATATCTCGCACGGCGATCTCAAAGCGCTACCTCGCCAACGGACGAGTGTGGGGGATTACGAGTCTGACGATTACAGCAACAAAGCACCAACAAACGATCAAGATTATGACGACGAAGAGTACGATGAACCCGGTCCTGAGTACGGACAGCCTGGGGGGTACGACTACTACAGCACCCAGGATGTTCCGCCCCCGCTCAAATACGTGCCATACCAACCTGAGCGCCGGGGGCTCAGCCCGATACCGAGTGTCTCGGGCTACACGGAAGGCGGAAGCGAAGCCCCGAACCGTGACTCTAGGATTACCCAACATACGGAATCTGTTTCGTCCGCAGACAGATCCCCGCGGGTCGATCGCTCCTTGCGGTCTCCCAGCTCGATCCCTAGCAATATCATGGGCCGCGAGTTTGCAGATGATGACCGGAGCTTGCGGAGCTCTGGTATTGATCAGGGGGTTATCATGAGTGCACCTGATAGTGAGCTTGATCGCGTCACGTCTGGTCAAGCCGTGCGTGCCGTGGCAATGAACCCTGATTTTGTGCATCCTGTTGGCATCGAGTCCAACGTGGCATCACTAGTTGATGGCTCGATGTTGGATGGGTCTGTCCTGACAACGGAGTCCAGTGCTGTCGGGCATCAGACTTACAACGGACGAGAGTCAATGGCAACACTGGAGGAAGAACGGTCGCGCACACATGATACTCCGACGAAACGATCCGTTGGGAGTCACCACGAGTATCTAAATGAAAGGGGTGCGACGCCTGCTTCTGCAAGCCATCAGTCTCGCGAGTATGAAGAGTACGACGTCGACGAGTATGGCCGCAAGGTTCCTCAGTCACACTATCGGCAGTCACCAACCGCCTCAGAAGAAGCAATCACCAGCGCCGCGGTCCGTTCTGCCGCTGCCGTTCTCCGTGCGCAAAACGGAAACCAGCAGACAGTGCAAGACGACACCGCGATTTTCACCCCAGCTGGAGTCCAGCGCAATCTGTCATTCAAAGAGCGCAGCAAGAATGTGCCGCAGGCGGGAGTCGAGACTGATCGCAGCGTTGATCGGTTGAGTGATCATCACGAGAAGCCCAAGCTAGGATTCAACAGCTTGCCAGACCCCAATGATCCCTTGCCCGACTTGGATAATTGGCAGGAGGATGATATGATCACCAACCCGTCCCTGTTGGATGGACAAGCAGGGGATCGCAACGAGCAGGGACACTGGGCCGGCGAGACAACACCAAGGCAACGGGCGCAACAACACTCCGACGATGATATCCACTACGACCAGCTCGATGACGGCCACGGAACCCCCGGCAATCGCCAAAAGAGCGGCGGGCATGGACTCGGAATTGCTGGAGGTGCCGCTGTCGCCGCACTGGGCGCCGCGGCAGTTTTGGCCTCGCCGCATCAACACAGCCGCCAGCCGAGCCAGGAGCAAGAAGAGGAGTGGTATCGCACCTCGGACGATCGCAAGCGGGATACGCTCGTCACAAACCCTTACGAAGGGACAAGCCCTATCGCCAACCTCCCCGGCATCAACGACAACCTTCTCCCGCCTCGCGGCTTTGACAACCCCGAATATGGTGCTGGCTATGCTACTCGCAGCCCCCTAGGTCACAAGGTTGACGAGGGGTATGCTTCGCAAGGCCCCAACAAGTCCCCTGACATGCAGAATACCAAGGGCAAGGGCGTTGATTTCGATCTCCAGCCCCACATTGGCGGCGGCGGAGCGGTTGAGGACCCATTTTACACACCTAAACATACTCGGCATCTCAGTGGCATGTCCCATGGGCTAGATTCGCCGCTTTACGATGCCGCTACGGGCGGCGGTATTGACCAAATCGAGTCCAAAGATATTATTGCTTTGATGCAACACGTAAGATCCCCCTGTCGTAATGTGTCCTCCTTGAGCGTCTCTCTAACGTTTTGCAGTTGATGGTTCGAGATGCGCAGCGAAGTGCGCGCGACACCGAAATCTTGGTTACCCTTGTGCGGTCGGCGACTGAGATGCGTAACAACTTTGAGGACATCAAAAAGATGCTCGCGGATACCGAAGACGTGATCATCACCGAAGTCAAAGATAACACAGAGAAGACGGTCCAGCGCGCCATCAACGGCCCGCGCCCATATCCAGGCAGCGGTGCCCGCTCGTTGCAAGCACCTTCTCAGGCAGGCACAGACGATGTGAACGCCAAGAAGAGGAGCATTTTCCGGCGCGCATTGAAGGGCCTGGGTGCGAAGGGGGCCAATGATCTCGGCAGGATCGAAGACATGCTGAATCAGCTGCTAACTGAAGTCGACGTTCTCAAAGCACAGACAGCTCCGGAGACAGTTCATGGAAACAACCAAGACGAGCAGCTGTACAGCCACATACAGCCAGAGATCCAGTACGAGCAAGACCGCGGTTATGAGCCCGAGGGAAATGCTGGAACCTCGACCGCAAGTCATGCCTCACAATCAGGACACCTTTCGGTCCAATCTCGCGGCGCGTCAACCAAGCCAAGCTACGACAGAAGGGCCTCAGCGAACAGGATAAGCACCGTCCCTGAGGATAACGAAGATGAATACGACGACTTGGACAATGCCGACGAGAGTATTCACTACAGCAAGGCCGATATGTTGATGACTCCTGCACAGGAGCAGCGCGGCAGCTCGGTCCCGCTCGCTACACCACCAGAGACTTTAGCTCAGACGCAGACGCATACATCTGCGAGCAACGACAATACCCCCCGAACAGCAGAGGGGAAAAAGAAGTCAGGAACCAGATCAAGTTGGTTTCCAAAGATCTCTCGCTGGTCAGAGACTACAACGTCCAGCGTCGCTCAGGTCTTCCGCCGCAGCGGACAGTCACACCGGAACGACGAGGAAGGAGAGAGGCCGCTGTCCCACTCGGACGATAGGAAGTTTCACAGCGCACCCTCCCGTTCCCGCACGGGATCGCTCGCCAGCTACTCAGACAACTTCCAGTTCTCTGATCCCCACAAAGTCCAGAGTGACAAGCTGCACACTGGCTTCTCCGAGCAGAACCTGAGCTACGATTTGCACGAGGACGATCCTGATGCACTTAGTCAGGAAGATTTGTATCCTCCGCCACCTATCACCGCTCCAGGCTATGTGAGCATGACCCCCGAGGATCCCAAATACAAGGCACACAGGAACTCGCTCAATCTTCAGCATCCTCAGCCGCGCCAAGGGCAGACAGAGCGCTTCAAGGTGGCACTAGAGTCGCAGGCTATGGGATTCGACTCACCAACAAGCCCCAAGTCAGCGGACTGGGCAGGATCAACCTCGAGCCTGAACCGCTTTCCCCGCCAAGCCAACCGGGACAGCTACGGATCCGCTGGTGACCAATACCAGCAACATTGGACGTCGTCTCCGGCGGCGGCCAACCTAACCGCTACCTCCGGACCACCACGTCCTCCAAAGGAGCCGATGGATCACTCGTCCAGCCCCGGACCAAACAGAGGCACGACGCCTCAAAATAAGAGGCTCAGCAAATTGCAGAAGCAGAGCCCACTGCCGCATCACAGCGTCGAAAGCGGCTACGGGACCATGACACACGGTGTCCCGACAGCTAGCTACATCAGCCACAGCCGCGATAGCAGTAGCCCCCGTCTCGAAAACCGAAACCTCAGCGGTGCGCTGGGTGTTTCAAGGCGTCCCAGTGGACCGAGGCCGATGACGCCGAAGAGCGTTGGCAGCGCGGCGAGCGATGACGGCAGAGAGATGTCAGACCCTAAGAGGAAGCGAGGTGAGCAACTTTGTGGATACCTCGAACCAAGCAAGCAAGGTTAACCCAGCGCGCCAGATACCTTTGGTACCGTTACCTCACAAGATACAGATACCTTCTAGAGGGAGCTTCAGCTATCGTCTGCGAGGCAACTGCTACAGCAGATGCATGATGGATGATGTTTTGCGACACTTAGACTACAGGACTGCCGGATGGTTCTGTAGACATAGCATCATGCGGTACATTTGATGAAAATATTTCCGAAAATAATTAATACGGAACAGGCAGGAGAATCGCTATCTTGTCTCATTTGGCGACGAATCTCTAACGGTGTGCTTTCTGCTCGATTATACACCGCCCTATCCGTCATATAGATTTGTGGTGATAGTGTTTTATCCGTTGGGTTGGGTGCGGCAGATCGGTATGCCCGCTGCATATAGCGATGGCCGAGTGGAGGGGCAAATGGGGATCGCCTTGTGTTTTTCAGCTATGGCGAGGGGGGTTAGGGAAAGGTGGGAGAAGAAGACGAAAAGGAGATGAGGAGGTTAACGACGATCACGACCCATGAACTCTCTGCTTTTCTCGCAAGGATTCTTTACTTCGCCGTTTAATGCAACTACTCTTTCTTCTCTGGATGGTGTTATCTTCAGGCGAAGGGTATGGGTTGGTTGATGGTGTCTTGGATTGGGAAGAAAGTCGAGCGTTTAGGGCGTGTTTGTAAGGGCTAAGTCGAGAAAAGTGTCGTTGTGACTTGACGTGACAACCTCACGGTGTCGGCTCATGGGTGAATAGGGATGTGTGAAATTCTGTGAGTGTGTTTGTGTGTGTGAGTGTATTGGAGGTGTAGGGTCGAGAGAAAAGTGCAAAAAGCCTAGAAGTGATACCATTGGATATACCGAGGTGTTTGGAGCGTTATCTAGAGCATAGTTGGTCTTGTAATACATCACTTGTTGGGCCTATCACCTGAGGAGAAAGCGGTTCATATCTATCAATGTAAGTGGTTGGATGGGTGCCTTTGCTACAGACTAACCTATAGTTCAAACTTAGGCTACATGGTGGGGACCAACGCTAGTGCTCCGTATGAGTACTCGTTCGATATTGATCTTGCAGGAATATAATACATCAAGTGATATAATTGATTCCAAAGACAAAAGGAGTCATGGTAAAATGTACATCTATATGGAGAGCAATGACGCCGGCCCAATTACAGGCGGCTTAGCTGGTCAGGTTGGGGGATAAGGCGCACTACCTGGGGGGCAAAGGATGTGGATAGTTCATTGACTTGTTGGAGGTTGTACCGACCCTTTCCGCGGCTGGGCCCTCATGCGGGATGAAGCGGCGTGGAGCTGTCTAGGCCTGCCGATGCGCTAGAGCCCACGCGGTCTAGCGAGGCCTGTCAGTGACCCGACCTTTTGAAGGTCCGGCCCCGCGCTCCGTAATCGGTCCACCGGACCAACAAAATTTCGCCGCACCGCAAGGTTCACCGTTAGGGTTGTTCCTTCCCAATTCCGACCCAAGCTCCGAGATCGAAACAAGGACCAGACCGCTAGCTGTGACACCTTCCAACAGAGGAACTGACAAGCCCGGAAAGCTGTGGCCAGCAAACAGACGAGACAATGACGACCCAATCCTTCGTCATCAAGACGCCCTGCTCGAGCGCAAACATCGGGCCCGGCTTCGACGTCATCGGCCTGGCCCTGTCCATGTACCTCGAGCTGCACGTCACAGTTGATAGGTCGAAGGAGAAATCCGAGCACCCCCTCAACTGCCGTGTCACCTACGAGGGCCAGGGCGAAGAGTCGGGCGATATCAGCCTCGACCCGGAAGTGAACCTGATCGCCCGCGTCGCCCTGTACGTGCTGCGCTGCCACGACCAGCGCAGCTTCCCCGTCGAGACCCACGTGCACATTAAGAACCCCATCCCGCTCGGGAGGGGCCTGGGCTCGTCCGGAGCTGCTGTCGTCGCCGGCGTCCTGCTCGGCAAGGAGGTGGGTCAGCTCCACCACCTCACGCCCGAGAGGCTGTTTGACTTTTGCTTGATGATTGGTAAGTGCCCCGTGCTTTATCCGCCAATCTGCCCGTGTATGTCTGACATTTACAAAAAGAGCGCCACCCGGACAACGTGGGAGCCGCCCTGTTCGGAGGCTTTGTCGGCACCTACCTGAAGCCGCTCAAGGCTGAGGATGTGGCCCGCACGGAGATTCCCTTGAGCGAGGTGCTCCCTGCCCCGGCCGGCGGTGTTGACACCGGTATCAGACCGCCCGAGCCCCCCCACGGAATCGGCCACCACATCAAGTTCCCGTGGGCGCCCGAGATCAAGGCTGTCGCCATCATTCCCGAGTTCGAGGTCCCCACGGCCAAGGCCCGCGAGGTGCTGCCGTCTCTGTATCCCCGAACAGATGTGGTAGGTACCTCGCTATGGATAGAGCGTCTGATATTTGACGACGGGCTAACATTGGCAGACATTCAACCTTCAGAGGATAGCGCTTCTGCCTGTGGCTCTTGGCCAGTCCCCTCCCGATCCGGAGCTCATCTACCTCGCTATGCAGGACAAGCTGCACCAGCCGTACCGGCAGACACTCATCCCGGGTCTGACCGAGATTGTCGAGTCGATGACGCCGGCGACACAGGAGGGGCTTCTGGGCGTGTGTCTTTCGGGGGCCGGGCCTACTATCCTGGCGCTGGCGACGAGCCACTTCGAAGAGATTGCGGCCCGCATCATCTCCTTCTTCGAGAAGCAGAATATCGTGTGCAACTGGAAGGTACTGGAGCCGGCGGAAGGCACCACTGTCACTTACGCGAGATAACAGTAGAGAAGAAAGAAATTATGATACCCCCAACATGAAGTGGCCGTGGTCGCAGTCGCAGTCATGGGCCGCGGGCTGAGTTACGTGCTGTGCCTCGCCCTGGAGTAGGATACCGCGACCCCTATTCAGTTGTCCAGGACCTGAACGAAGCTGCGAGCAGGGGGTTATTTGCGACGAAAAGAGTAAACATCATGGGCAAGACGAGGGTTCAAAATACCGTCAGATCCTGGATCCCATCGGCGTGAACCGAGTACGGATTGTACGTCATGCACGAGCCGGCCAGGGTTATTCATGTTCCGGACTCTCGGATCCCAAAGTCATGGTCGATCCTGATTCTCGGGAAGAACAGGCTGGTGGCCAGGCGACGCGGTCCGGACCCACCCCCACAAAAGAGTGGAGAATACACACCGGCTGCTTCCGATCACACCACAATTGGCGAGTTTTGCAGGGCGTGCAGGGTCCGCTGGATCGAGTTCGTCCCAAAATCGACCCATCCCCCTGCGCGGCAGTATCACCGCGCACCATCGGCCCAAATGACTTGGGCTGACTCCTTCTGGCCCTCAAACGACCTCGCCCCGTCCCATTGGTTGATTAGTAGGGCTGCAGCTGCCATCTGATGCTTTTGCAAGCGTTGTGGCATGATTGCCGTCCTGCTCGCACCGTTGTCGTTCCTTGGATTGATCTTTGGATTGCTCCTGGGTGCCGCCGGCTGACGAACACAAGCCGGAGCGAATGGCCGGACTGAGCCATGAAGCCATTTGCATCTGCCCATAGTACGGGAGTGCTGGGATCCAGATCTTCGGGAGGATTGTGCCTGGGAATGTGTCCATGCTGTATAAGAGGACGTAGCCGTCCGTGTTTGTGTACCTACCCATTCTCAGCATCAGCTTCAGCATCAGCATCAGCATCATCACAAGCCTCATCACTCAGCTTCAACCAACTATCACACCACCCATTCAGCCTCACATCAACGTCAGTGTATCTCCATACTCCACTGTCAAAGACTGTACCACCTCACAACACACTACCACCAACCCAACCCAACAAAAGCAAATATGAATCCCATCGCTGCGAGAGCCGCTTTCCGCGCCGCTACTACCGCCACCACCCGCAGGCAATTCTCCGGCTTCACTTCGCTCCGGACCTTTGCCCGGTCCTTCGAGTCCCACCCCTTCGAGCGTCTCCCCGTAAAAACAGCCGGCGCCGCTTCCGACTGGGGCCGTCTAGTTAAGAGGTCTGCTGCTCAGGGCGCAGTGTACGTTTCCCCCCAGCCCCTTACTGTGATTGATTTGAGAGATAGTTACTAACCGTGTTGTGGGAAAACAGATTTCTTCCAGCATTCATGCTCATCCTCGGGTGGCCCGCCATCGCCAAGGTGGTGGTTGACGGGCGGGTTTGAGTCCAGTCTCCCGGGACTTTCAGACATGGCTGAAGAAATGAATAAAGAAAGAAAGAAAGAAACAGGCAAACAAACAAAGAGCGTGGCTGGCATCATGCCCGGCTGGTACATAACATAGCATACATTGCATGGTCGGACGGCGTTTAGGGGAAGGCGGTTTTGTTTTGTTTTTGGGTTTTGGCTTGGTTTCCGCCCCAAGGTAAGACTTGGGGTGTTGAATAACCCACCTACCTACCTTATATATCTGGTACATACTTCGCGAGAGGTGATACCGAGCAGGCTTTAGAATATGAAGCTACACAGAATATATTTCACTATTTTGTTGCCTCTGGTGCTGCAGCATTTTGTGGCTCATAGTGGGTGATCGAGTGAGTGTGACAAGTGTCTGGGTCAATGCCGGTGTTACAAATGCGCGTAAAATAGATATAAGGCAGGGTCAATTTTGATGATGTTAAATACTCTTCGATCATGGCCTTTGGGTGAAAACTTTGTAGCCTGTTGATTTTTACATGGGTGCCCATCAACTCGGGGAGGTATTACCCATTCGTCGTCTTCATCTTCCAGAGCGTTTCGAATTGCAACGCATGTGGCTGTCTGTAAGCTTACAGATAGATTATAACATAGGACGGTTACGTAGGTTCCTTGTAAGTGCCTGTCTTATAGCAGACCCCTGAGATTTGCTGTTGGCTTTCAGGGGTAGTAGACTGACGACTTTCAGGGGCATTAAAATGAGAATGTCTCCTTGAACTACAGTTCTATAAATTCAGTACATTCAGTCGGATTAGTAACAGCCTTATGTTACCTTGGAGGTCTCTCTACTCAATTCAGAAATACGTTAGAGAGCCAGTCACACAGTCTATGCCGCTACAACAGGACTTAGGATATTGAAGTAGAGGCCTTGATTAAGGTATGCTGTAAGTGGCCGGCCGTTGAATAATACCTAGGTACTTATGGGAAGGTCATTAACACAAATGTGAGACGGCCTGCAATATGAAAGTCTTTGCACCGCCTTGTTAGTGACACACCAGCGTTACCAGGGACATGTATCGAGACTATAGTGTGAGTGAGCCAGAGACTATCACGCAAAACCTTTCCATCCCTGAAAACAAATGATAATTGACCCCAGACATCCGAAATCCAACAGAACCTCTCAAGTCACAACAACACATCGACTTACCACACCCGACGCATTTGCGTCAATAGTACAATGAAGGCGGTCGCCACAGCCGTTCTTGGTTAAACCCGTACACCATTAGCCAAGAAAGCACGATCCCAATACCCAGGAAAGCGCCTCTCGCTATCCGCGAACGACCGCCAATAAGACTAGAAATAATGCGGCTTTCTGACCCCCCACCCGCGGCAGCGCCCGCCGCCTGGTCGAGCATACGCAGTAGTTCCATCCGGGGCTGTCATACTGCGCGTGTTGATGCATTGATCCCCTGTCAGGAAACGCAGAGAGGACATCGCGCTCAAGAAGCTCTGAATGTCCTCGTCGGTCGTAGTGGGCTGGTGAAGCTTTCGAACACCGTGACCGCGCTCGTTGAGCAAATTTACGACATAGCCACCGGATTTGCAGAGACGGTAAGCCTCATGGGGGCTCTTTATACACTGGTGAAGACGGGTGCCATTGAGAAGGTCCCCAATCGAGGCTCCATCACCGCTGCCAAGATCGCTGCCACCGTCGATATTGACGTCTCGGTCATCATCCGGCTGATGCGCATGGCTCTCGTCAACGGCTTCTTCACCGAGACGGGTCAAAGATATATATGGCCATAATATCCTTTCCCAGTCCTTTCGGACGAATGTTCTTGGCGGCATGGTGATCCTGAAGGTGGAGCAATATCGAGCGATCGTCAGTCTCCCCGCCTACTTCAGATCCCATGATCGCGAGGATGTGTTTGACCTGAAGAAATCGCCGTATTCGTGGGCCCTGGGCCAGGAAGGCAAGACGTACTACGAGGTACTGGATGCGGACGAAGAAATGCGCCCTCTCTGGAACGGGGTGATGCAGGCCATGGAGAAGAATATGCCCATCTCAGGCATGTTTCCATTTACAGATTTGAGGGAACAGGTCGAAAAGGAGCCAGAGCGTCCCTTTGTCGTGGATATCGGTGGAGGAAGGGGTCAGGCGTTACTGAAGCTCCAGCAAGACGTTCCGGGAGTCTTGGGTGGAAAGCTCATCCTCCAAGATCTGTCTGCCGTCATTGATTCTCTGACGCCCGACGATATCCCTACATTGAGAAGATGGCATATGACGCTTTCACTCCTCAGCCTGTTAAAAGCAAGTTGAGTGTCTCGAGGCATTAGCCTTACCCTATGAACACGCCGGCTAACAAACTGGACACCACTTAGACGCCCACGTCTATTCCGTGGGAAGGTTACTTTACGATTTTTACAGTGATGTGTGCATCGAATTTCTCAAGAACGCAGCGCAGGCGATGGGGCCCAATTCCCGGCTGATCATTTGTGACATGCTGGTCCCCGACACGGTTGAGGTGCACGGGTCGAAGGAGCTGTATTGACTGGATCTCGGTCTGATGGTCATGTAGGGGAAAGAGAAGACACAGAAGGAATTCAACGAGATATTTGATGCCGCTGGCTTGGAGTTGGTGAGAGTCTATCCCTCAGGTATCGGCGCGACGGTCCAACTTGAAGTTCGGCTGAAGCACTCATAATGCGGACAAGAGATGGACGGCTGCGTTTTGAGATAGTAGATGCTTCTGAGGACCTTGAAGATATTGAAGTTTGGATCATAACAGGACTTTCGGCGCAATGCGCAAGCAATCGTGGTGAAGAAGTAAAGAGTAAGTCGCAAGTTCGCGGGTTTGATTGGAGCCTCGAGCGCGCAAGAAGCTGCTTGGAGCCTGGGTTGGACTTCCAGCTGGAGCCCCGATGGTCTGTGCACGGAGCGCGGCGAGCTTGGGCCATGCGCCCCTTGCAGGGAGGACAACGCCCCTTCTCATCTGAAGATCGCGTCGTGATTTGGAGCTCCGGCTCGCATTCTCAGCAAGCCTTTCTGTTTTCAAACGTGTCTTGCCGCTCTGATGAATTTGCAGGCAGCGCTGTTGCTGTATCCTAAACCACGACAAGCCGTTGGATCGAGAATCATATAACGATAGTACATCATCCCGACAAGGCAGAGCAGCCCACATCGAACGGCTGCCCGCCGCCGAAATTGAGGAGCCACGGCCACACCCACGATCAACGAGGAAAGCTACGAACCAGACCAACAGTTCTTGAACGGGCCCTTCTCGTGACAGTCAGTCCGACAACGAAGCTTGACTGGCACCACATCGGTCCGGTCGCGCTGTAGAGGCGAGCGGGCAACATGTCGGACTCGCTACTCAACGTGCCCATTGTGCTTGACAATGGGTCTGGCACAATTCGAGCGGGCTTTGCTGGCGACGATGTCCCCAAATGTGTGTTCCCTTCATTTGTAGGGAGACCCAAGCACACACGGGTGTTGGCAGGCGCTCTGGAAGGAGACGTCTTCATCGGCCAAAAGGCGGCGACAGAGCTACGAGGCTTGCTCAAAATCAACTATCCGCTCGAACATGGCATTGTCACGGACTGGGAAGATATGGATAAGATCTGGAGCTACGTCTATGACGAAGGGCTAAAAACCCTCAGCGAAGAAGTGAGCGTTTTCCTCAATGCTCGCCAATAGGGATGCTAATCAGTCCGCCTGTCAAACAGCACCCCGTTCTCCTCACAGAAGCGCCTCTCAACCCCCGCTCGAACCGCGATATGGCCGCACAAGTTCTCTTCGAGACATTCAACGTTCCCGCGCTGTATATCTCAATTCAAGCAGTACTATCCCTGTACGCCAGCGGCCGGACAACGGGCGTGGTGCTCGACGCTGGTGACGGCGTGTCGCATGCGGTGCCTGTATTCCAAGGGTTCACCGTACCCAACAGCATCCGACGGATAGACGTGGCCGGCCGTGACGTAACAGAGCACCTGCAGCAGCTGTTGCGCAAAAATGGTTACGTATTCCACACCAGCGCCGAGAAGGAGGTGGTGCGACTGATAAAGGAGGCCGTCTCGTACGTTGCAAAGGATCCGAAAAAGGAAGAGAAGGAATGGGCTGCCGCCAAGACGGATCCGTCCAAGTGCGCCGAGTATGTCCTGCCGGATGGGAACAAACTCAAGGTAATTACCGCCAATCTCAAGCTCACAATGGGCACGGCTGCTTCATGATACTTACCAAGGCTACAGATCGGAACCGAACGATTCCGCGCCCCGGAAATTCTTTTCAATCCCGAGATCATCGGGACGGAGTACCCCGGCGTGCACCAGATGGTCGTAGACTCCATCAACCGAACGGATCTCGACCTACGCAAGGACCTTTACGCCAATATTGTCCTTTCGGGCGGTACCACCCTCACCAAGGGGTTTGGCGACCGACTACTTACCGAGATACAACGTGTAGCCGTCAAGGACATGAGGATAAAGATCTTCGCTCCACCAGAACGCAAGTACTCGACCTGGATCGGCGGTAGTATCCTTGGCGGTCTGAGCACCTTTAAAAAGGTTTGTGCATTCATCCCCTCAAATTCGGGACAGCTAGCAGGGGTGAAGAAAGATGTGCTAACTGGGTGAATAGATGTGGGTCAGTCTTGACGACTGGCATGAAGATCCGGAGATCATCCACAAAAAGTTTAACTGAGGAGCAATCGCCAAGCCTTAACAAGCTCGGTTTTGGGGACACAAAATATTCCGGGGCTTTGGTAGCGTCGTATTTATGGAGAGGAGAGACCAAGTTCAAGTCAGCTGGACCAAGCCTCGGCTTTCCATGTCTGTTAGATCAGACATCCGGTGTGGGTGTGGTGTGAGAAGATTCTGGCCCAGGCTGCAACGGAGTTGGGGTTTCGGGATCGGTAGGACCAAGGCCAGCGAAAGAGTAGGTGGAATTCATTGACAGGTTGTATTGGCCTTTACTGTGGTACGTTTTATAGAGTGAGAGAAAACCGGAAATGATACCCACTGCTTCTGCTCTACTAAGGTCATGTCACGCTGAAAGGAAGTAGGTATTGGTTTGGTGAGAAATATCGAATTATATCACTGCTAAGCTAACAAATAAAAGTCTGCGCTCTTGGCCGCCATGCTCTCGCTATGGGGAAGGGTATCAAAAATCACCAGATACAAACACCGCCCTGCCTGCTTTTGAAAAACCAACTTCTGCTCTGTCCTTGCTTGTGGATTTTGTCGCTCTCTCTTTTTCCCTCGCGTCGCGAAAGGCCACACCAATCCCTAGAATCTGCTAGGCAGGAAATATTGCGTGCTCGGGGTATCCGCTGCTGGTGGGTCAAGAGGACGGGCAAACAATTGTCTCCCACCCCCCTTTTTCCCCACAAGAAACCAAACACACCTTCCCAACCCGTGCTGGAAAACCAACCAATCCCAATGACACAAGACATGAAACTCGTTTTGATGCTTCATCGACCAGCTGCTCCGCTGTTTGTTTGCTCTGAGGTCCCCAAATTCACCGGTCTTTCCCAACCATCCCGAACACCCTGCTGTAAATCAATGATAACTTTTCCTCCCATGTGCTTGCCCCTTTCGTCGTAATGCCAACCAACCCCTTATGTGGTTAAATAAAAGAAAATCCCGTGAACGCCTTGCTGATGGTACAATGTTTGCCCAGATGGAACCAGGGCAAGGATATTATGTCGCTGTCGCTGCTGTCGAAACTGAAGAATACCATGACGGGATTTAGTGGCTGCCGGCGTTGCTGAGACGGCCCCAGAACCCGGAGCGGACGCTGCCGTTGGTGCTGTTGGAGTCACGACGCGACTTGGTCTCGCTCGTTCCGGTGATGGTGCTGAAGATGTTGCCGGCACCGCCGCGGCCGACGTGGGTGATGGTGGAGGTCTTCTCGCGCACCTCGGCGCGCTGGAACTCCTCGTCAAAGTTCAGGGCCTGGCGTTGAGCCGTGGAGTGGATGTTGCCCGCACCGCCGCGGCCCGAGTAGAAGCGGGTGGCGGTGGTGGTGCTGGTGGCTGGTACCGCGGGGGCACGGACGGGGACGCCGGAGGGCGAGGTAGTCTCGGGGGCACGGAAGAAGTTGCCAGCGCCGCCACGGCCCGAGTGGGTGTAGCTGTTCTTGGGCACGGTGGGGTGCGGCTCGGTGATGGTGTAAGAAGGCATCTTGTCTTCGGTTGTTTAGAGTTTGATACGTGTGTGTGAGAGAGTGTGTTTGTGGAGAGTTGCTGCTGCTGAGATAGAAGCTGCGAAAGAGCTCGAGGGGTTCTTATTCTCGGAGTGTGGGTAGGCAAGACAAGGTTGAGGTGATCTGATGTTTTGATCTAGGGTGGATGCTCAAACTGGTCTATGTGGGATGGGATGGAGCTTATTATAGGGAAGGTAGGGATGTGTGCTCGACGCCCCCTTCGGTGAGTTCCATCCGCCTCGGGAGTGACGAGACACTACCGCAGTACACACAAAGCCAACATTGGTGCGGTACGTCTTTGGAGGAAAGCCACATGACCCCGGAAGCTGGCGCTAGGCACTTGCCCAGCACCGCGCAGACAAGAAACACAGCAGGTGTCGCCAAGTACCGGTCAAGGCATGCGTGGCGCAGAGGGTACGTTGCGGCCACGAGGAGGTGAAAATTTTGGCTGTGAGCTGGCCTTGGGAGCTTGGCCTTGCTTGGGCACGGAGGAGGCATTCGGTCGCGCTCGCTCGCTTCGACGCTGAGTGATGGCGTCAGCTGTCTGGCATCAGCGCTTAGGTGGGCTGAAAATTTGATGCCGAGCCCTGGCAAGAGTTTCAACGATCCATAGGAGCTTTTGCTTAGCATATGGAAACGTAAAAGGAAGTCACGAGGTGGTCTGAGAGGCTATTTGTTACGAGATGATTACCCCATAGTTTGCACCCCGCTATGGGTCCGTCAGTACCTGGCCCGCTGTATTTTGCGGCGCTGGGTACTTACTAGGGCATTCTGCATTGCTGCAAGGGGTAGTGACGATAGAAGGCGACTGCTTCCCATGGAAAATCCTCTGCAACCCAAGGCCGCTGGAATCCGCTTGGCTGAAGTCACACACACCAAGGGTAGCTCGAGGCCGCGGAGATGGGCATCTCTCCTCCTTCTTTGCATCACCGACCAACCATCTCGCGTCACAGCACAACGCCCGGCGACTGAGACCTCCGATTTGGCCATCAGGCGTTTTCCGTCCAAGCTCACACCGCCATGGATCGCGAATGTCGCCATCTCGGGGCGTGTTTGCCCAATACCGCAGCAGTTGGCTGACGACGGCATCGCTAATAGCGATCTGGGGCCACTCCCGAGCCACAATGCAGAAATGAGAGCTCTTGGCAGAAATAGCATCCTCGCCGGCTCTTCAGCCGGCAGGGTCGGGCAGAATTTACTCGCATAAGTGGACACTGCAAAAAGTTTTTCTCATGGGCGCCGAGGCCAAGTGGACGCCATTCGATGGGTCTCCTTGGCCGTGATGGAGTCAGCTTCCCCTTTTCTAAAGTCGAGCCACTATTCCTGGAGAAGACGAAAAGAAAAAGTCTGCTCTTTTACCCCGGATTTACAAGGATTGATTGTTAGCCCACATGGCCCACCATGGCCCACCTCGCTTGACCAAGGCTCGGCCCTGAGGCTCTCCTGAATCTCATCCCCGCATTCTGCACGACGGCTTCACCCAGACGGATCGCCCAATGAGCGCGGGAGCACAGCTAGTGGCGGTGCTGTCATCAAGCTGCGGGAACAGCGCTGGCAAATGAAATCACGGGAAGCCGGGAAGCCTCCGCATGTTCAAATTTTCCAGGTTGGCGGAACGCTCGCAGCTAAAGCTCACGAGGTTCATTTCATGAACGTGGTCAGCAGGGACACTGAGAGATCACTGCTAGCGCGAACCCCAGGCGAATTCACCGACCGCACCTCGCGAGTCGCACGTCACCGAAGCAGTGGAGGCAAAAAAATGGTGCTGACCCTGGCGATCGCAGGCGATATTTTTGGGAGTCAGGGGATTTCGTCAGAGCCCCAAAGGGACAAACCCCCCGACGCAATGTTCAGTCATGACCGCATAAAGTCAGCCGAGCTCTTCGGCGCCGGATCGGGATGGCTGGGCGGGCGGCTGTCGACGGCTGAGGCAACACCTCTTTTCCAGCCCCAGCTCAGGTCTTCTCAGCTACGCCACGGCCAGCTCGGCCTCCGGCATTCCGTCGCACCTCAGCCAATCTCGCGATCCTTCACCAGATGGACGTCATCTGACTCACAACAAGTTGCCATCGGCCTCACCGCTATGGTCGGCTCCCGGACAGTCCCGTGACCGGAAATCTAACATGTTCTCACAGAGTCCGCGCTTAGTCGGACGACGTAGCACCTGCTGCTTTGATTCCCAATGCTGTGATGCGATGGCAAGCCTGTCGCGTGGTATCAGCTACTCATAAAAAAAGACCGGAATAGGGCGAGGTCACGAGATGTCCCATTTATGGAAGAGTCTTTACGAACTGTGGAAGGCAATTGCCGAGGTCGGCAGTCCGTACGGACTATTTTTGCAAAGCTGTGGACCCACTTCGGCCCGACCGTAGACCCACTTTATACCGAAGACCGGCTTACACCGATGGCTCCCTCCGGCGCCCTCCGGTGCTCCATTGTAACTTCGCAGAACGGCTCTACCTTCCTATGAAACTTTGAAGCATGAAGTTTGACTGCAATGTCAATCTCTTTATTAGCATGAGGCATGGTGAGTTTCCAAAAAGGTCACTCCACCACACCACGAAGGCCGGATATCAGCATTCTCACCAGGTCAGTCTTCCACATACGACCATACCCACTGGAGAACTCGGGATCCCGTCCGCTCTCCCATAGATAAGCCAGTGAGGGCCAGGCTAGTAGTTGGGTCGGTGATGACCAGCGAATCCCTGGTGTTGTATGTTTTTTTATGAGTTTATCATCATTTTTGCCAATTCACTCGGCGGCCCTGTTGTCACTTTGTCACTAATATTCGGAGGTTTTGCGGAGGTCTCGACTTTTTAGATAGATCAGAGGATCAGAGCCCCAGAAAGCTGGAAATACCAAAACTCGTCCTCTCTATATGAGTCCAAATAATCAACGTATTCAACAACAGTCACATTCTAGCTGACTAGACAGTTGACACGATGAGTAGACTCGGAAAAGTATGTGTATTATTTTTGTCATATTCATCTTGTGCCATCCCCAATTACCTCCCCTGGCTACCCAAACACCTTGAGCACTATAAGATGCGTCCATGTGTCCGAAATGAACAATTGTGAGGAAACCGTGTTAGGAAGGAGATAGACAAATCACTCCTGGGAACACAAGTTAGATAACCGCTTCGCCTCTCGTTTTCTATCCCACACAGCCCATTCTCGATTGACTCAAAAACAATTATCATATCGCCGAGAAAAGGTAGAAAAAAACAAACGCACGCCATGAAGTAGCCTAAAACAAGCAAAGATGTAAAATGCGATCTTTGTGTGTACATACAATCATCAAGTCAAGACAAGGACCGGACATGGACGGATAAAACAGAACGCCTATGCTTTACCTCTCATGAGCCAAACCAGTGGCTGGTTGAGTCAGCTGGCCTTCCCCTCCCATCAAACAGAACATGACCCATTATACTCCTCTGAACATCCTAACAATTAGGAACCATACGGCTCCGATGAACTTGAACGCCGATAGACCTGCCACTGACCACAGAACGACTGTTAGGTAAATATTGGCGCGCTCGGCCTTGATCTTTTCCTCTGAGTCCGCGCTGTCTCCGGAGGTAATGCGTTGCAACCCAGCCGATGACAGAATCAGGGCGGCAAGGGCGAAATTTGATATCATCCAGGCGAGGACGACGATTGTTCGGACACCCTTGTAGTAGTCCATCTGCTTCTCCTCGAGTTGCGCGGGTGTGGGCGTCTTGACCTCCTTGACGTATTTGCTACCAAATACACGCATCTCACGGTCGTATTGTGCGTTCAAGTCACTTTCGTCAGGAAGGTCCGTCTTGCCCTGTCCATCCTTAGTGCTGACGGACGGCAGTGCGTCTGGCTTGTCATCGCCCTTGGTACCCCATGAGATATCGTGAGTGTTGCAAAAAGCGTAGACATTGAGGACATTGGTATACGAGGGGCTGAGCAACATGTACTGAAGTAGCGACGTGAACATGTGCCAAGGGTCGAACATCATCAGTGACGCAACCAGCCAGAGGCCATAGGTTGACATGACTGAAATGATGAGAGTGTAGAAAACTTGGTTCTTAAACAAGCTGTCAATCGAGAAGCCCTTGGCGACGTCCGCCTGGATGGCTTTGACTGCGATGAAGACAGCGGCGAACATGAGGTAGCTGTGCGGCACCGTTAGTAAATAGCTCCACATAACTTGCTATGTAAAAACTTACACGAAGATGATTGCCCAGAAGATGACCATGGCCATGTAGTATCGAGATGATCCAGCTGGTCGATTGCCCATGGACAGAACGAAGCAGGTAATCAGAGAGACGCCATAGAGCCAGGCGAAGACCACACCGAGGATATTTCCCACTTGTCCTAGTAGGTTGGCGTCACCCAAACTTGTCGTCAAGATCTTGAACACCAGAAAGAAGTTGCCAATAGCAAACCAGGCAAAAGCCATGTTAATCGTATTGAAGACGAATTCGATGAAGAAGGCGATCTTGCGAAAGAACGAGTGGTCGGACCGGAAGAACTGGTGAAAGTGGACGATGGCGTAAACGGCAGCAAAGAAAGAACCATTCAACCAACGGCGACGCTGGAGAATTAGCTCGGCGATGGTGTCTGGCACATCCGTCTCGCCGGTAGCAGACTTGACGTACTGCAAGATCCAGTGACAGTTGCGCTTGGTGACAAGCTCAAAGCATAGAATACGGTCCTCGGCAAGGTACATATTGGCTGTGAAGATGCCAGCATCACCGCCGTGGAGCTTCTCGCCAGCAAAGTACTTTTCCAATGGGCCCTGGCCGTTTTTGTCATTTTGAAGCGCAACATAGCGGTAGGCCGAGAAGGCACCGGGCAAGACAGAAATGAATCCGAAGGCCGATTCCAGGGGCTTGTCGAGGATGTTGCTCATCTTATATTCGAAGTTTTGTGTAGCAACCAATGGATTCAGGAGATTCCTTCCACCGGTCCCCAACATGGCCTTGATTTCGCCGCATGCACCAGCGCACATGGGCTCCAGGTCGAATGCCTTCCAGAGGTCATAGATTGACTTGCCTCCTGGCTTCGTACCGGCGTCAAGCAAAACGCAGATGTTAGGATCCAGGACACGACCAAATGCCGAGAAGAACCAACGATGCGAGTTGATCTTTTTCTGGTTCTTCTCCTTCAGACAAAACAATATCTGGACAGGCTGCTGCTTGGGAATGAGCTGAACGACATCGTTCTTGATGACCATGCCAACCTGGGTCGTGTACTCGTAGATGTGTGCTGTGACGTCCTTCCCGTTGACTTGTTGTTTGGCGATACCCTCCTGGTACACACCCATACCGGCCAGGAGGGCTCTTGTCCGTGGGTTGATCTTCGCGCGGCCGTCACTAACGACGCACACGACGATCTTCTTCCACGCATCTTTACCCCAGGTCTTGCTCTCGGGCCGTTTACACATGTACTCGACGTTCTTGAACACACCGGCCATGGTGCGCGCGAAGAGAACATCGTCCTCGTTGTACATGGTGACCACAATGAACAACTCGGTGTGGCGCGGTTTGCTGAACAACTTCTGCCGCAGTGTGAAGTTGTTTTCGTAAAAGTCGCCGGGGTCGCAAGTTGCAGCCGTGTATCGCATGTGGGTAAACTCATCGCGCTCGCCATGAGGTAGCTTATTCAGAAGATTAGGGGGGATTGGGCAGTCCAACACCAAGTTTCCGCGGTACAGCAGCACCTGCTTCACTGTTTTCCACCTCTTGATGGGCGCGTTGTTCGTAGGAGGCTGCGGATTATCGTGGTAGGGGTCGCTCGCGCCGACTTGGGAGTCATTATGTGTCAACATGGGTCGTTGGTCGTCGTAGTCGTAACCAGTAGCGCCATGATCGTAGCCCGGCGTGCCCTCGATGGGTTGGGGTTCGTAGGGTTGGCTGTAGTACGCATCGTGATGCTGCTCTGGATTTACGGCATACTCGCCATGTCCCTGCTGGGGGTATTGCGACAGGTTATCCATGGATTGCTGGCAAAGGCATCAGTATACATGGCGCAGATAGGAATCAGTCAAAAGGTCAACTCACAGCTGTTTGCATCTGGAGCGAATCGCCTGGACTGTATCTGCCAGCGCCAACAGGCGGCGTTTCGAGAGTGGTCTGGGAACGACCGTAGGGGTTGTCTTCCAGCTGGTAGCCATGCTGGAGTGGGTGCCCTGGCGAGGGCGTCCTATGTGCCCGGTTGTCCATCCGGCGATTGTCGAAGTAGTCGTCGTCTATAGTGCAGTAGGGAAAGATTAGAATTCTGTCCTGCAGAAGGTTGTCACCGTCTTGCGGGCAAGTCCAAAATATCTGAAGAGCGCGGAAAAGACAAGCTTCGAGACTGGGGCGTTGTAGCGCTGAGCCGGAAGTAGACGTCGTGCTTGCGCCGGGCAAGAAACGAAACGATGCCGCACAGTCACAAGCTGGCGGATGAAGTGGCAGAGTTGGTAGGACAGAGTTGGGGGGTGCAGTTGCAACTTTGCGCAGTGAGAATGTGAGACTGGGGGACTGGGGCGAAGGGGTCGAGGCAGCCAGGTGAAGTGGATATGCCCATCACACGGAGATCTCAAGGGATGGATGGGGCGACTACTTGCCTAAGCGATTATACGACATGTTTGCAAGCAAATATGATATTGGCGGAGAGCGGAGGGGTTGGGTATCTTGTTGCGCGCTCGCTGTTTCCGAGAGGGGGATTCTGCACCTCAAAGAACCCGAAGGACTCCTGAGCTCTGGAATGGAACGTCCACAACCTCCTCACTGGCAGGCAAACACGCGATGCAGTGCAGGCCGGACCGTCCGGTGTCTATCGTCCTCCCTTTGCCCCTCGCTGTGCTTATCCGCCTGCGCGCAGTGGAATGGCGTCGTACTTGGTGATGGTTGCAGGTACCTGAGGGTCCCGGTCCCTGCTTGCTGCGAAGGTTGCGTCCGTCGTCGGCTCAAAGTTCGGTCACTGGCTGTCTTTCGGATGGAGAAAGCGGGCGAGATAGAGTTTCGTCGTGTTTTTTTACTGCTATGGCCAAGCGCAATGCTGGTGTGTGTGAAACTGACGAGGTAATTCGGCGGCAGGACAAAATCCCAAGTTTCACGCTGGCGGGTTCCGTTCCAGCGCGCGAGCTTAATGAACAAGCGACAGGGGTTGGGGAGTGAATGAAGGGGCTGTGCTGCACGGGCGCAAGGACCAAGGGGAGTGCTGCCCGGCAGAATTGTTGTTTCAGCTCCCGAGACGGGCAAGTCTGACGTCCCTCAGCCGCTTGGGGCAACCAACGCGCCTTCCAATTGGCTTTTGCCGTCTGCCGACTAAGGGGGTTCGGTTGAGCCAAACAGCGACTCCCCCGCAGGCAAGGATTTCAACTTTTTTTTAAGCTCGAGGATCATCGAGGTCAGAATCCGGATTTCGTATATATTGACTGCAACATTCCTGAGTGCGAGCAAAGCCGCAGCACGATGATGCGGCCAGCTATCCTCCACCGTTTGCGGAGTCTCACTTCAGGGTAACCCCGTCGAGAGGCAGCCTACGGAGAACGGACTACGTACCACCAAGCCCCACCACCCGTACCCGACCTTGAATGAGAGGCAAGGCTGAGAAGTGCCCTGGGCAACCGTGGAACCGTTTGCCCAAGCTCGGTTTGCTGCGCATCCGATATGTCTTCTGACTGACAGCGAAGAAAGCTATCGTGCTCCCTACAATTTAATAGCCCCGCAACCATCCCATGAGGAGCACCCGTGGTAGGATTCGTGCCGCGTATTCCGGGTACTGACAGCACTTGCGTTTTGTGCTGGTGGGGCTCGTAATGACCGCTCATTCTCCAATTCAAGGTGAGCCTGTCTTGAGCGAGCCTCATGACTTACAAAGTAAACCAGGTGTCTGGTTGTTCTGTTGAGCCCGTTTGATGTCTCAAAGGTGCCGCCTGTTCTGCAGGTCCAGCAGCACATCGGCGAATTGCCGACTAGCCCGCCGAGTGATAAAAATAGCTTGGCTGTCGGTGGGATTGCGAAGCACTAGCCACTAGCCACGGATTACAACCCACCGGGGTAGATTTTGCTAGCTTGGTACAGCCAAGGCGCTTACCTTGTTAAGCAGACAGGGGCTTGTACAGTAAATAGGGGCTAGCATTGAGTGGAGATTGGTAATTTATTGTACATCAAAAGCCAATTGAGCGACCCCCTCTCTCGATACACATCTGCAGACGCTGTGGCATACTGTGAGCCAGTTTGCGCAACCAGTCCTCAGGTACTGCCTCCCAGGC
>Ga0247780_1000684_pt1 | contig 28940 bp, 26 predicted proteins | sample UWRJL079202R5_FD_179927 | JGI IMG/M metagenome (GOLD analysis project Ga0247780, IMG submission 179927) | Plant litter microbial communities from Arlington Agricultural Research Station in Wisconsin, United States - UWRJ-L079-202R-5 | ecosystem: Environmental > Terrestrial > Plant litter >... | reverse complement strand
CGTGACGAAACAGCAAAACATTGAGCAGATGGACCAAGTCTACTCGAGTGCCTTCGCCACCATCGTCGCCCTCTCTGGGTCCGACGCCGCCGCCGGTCTGCCCGGCGTGAAACCCGGCACTCGGCCCCACCCAACCGGAGCTAATTTTACCGTCTCAGACCGGTCTCCGACTCTCGAACTCAACCCTACCAGTACAGACCTCGAGAAAATCCAAATCATTGTCAACTCCTCCCCCCTCACACTCACACTGGACTCCTCCGTCTGGAACACCCGCGGCTGGACCTTTCAAGAGCGTGTCCTCTCCACCCGATGCATATACATCGCCGACGAAGCCATCTTCTTCCAGTGCCGAAAGGAAATACGTCGATGCGAGGCCGACCATGAAAGAGGCGAACTCGCCCGTGCACCAGCACTCACCGTTCTAGATAACCCGCTTCACGAGTTACGTCGTCTTGAAGAGCGGTTGGTCGATAATGAGTCTGGAGAAGTGGGTGACGCGCCGCTGCGGGTTGTGTTCTGCGCCTATAAGGGTCTTGTGGAGGGTTACACGGCCCGGAAGTTGACATTTCCTGGGGATGTGCTGAATGCCTTCGCAGGGGTGTTTTCTGTTGTTCGGAGGACTATTCCGAGTGGGGATATTTGTGGACTTCCCGGGGCGTTTTTGGATCTCGCGCTGCTATGGACGCCTATAAAAGCCCTCATCCGCCGGGAGCAGGTCGTCATTGGAGGCGATCCTACGGCCTCGGACGGCAACGGGAAATGTCCTTCGTGGTCGTGGGCGGGATTCGCCGGGCCTGTCGAGTATCGGTTGTTTGGAAAGCCAGAGGACAGTAGGCCGTTGCCAATATCTTTGGTGGTAAATGGCTTTACCATCTTCAACAACAGGAAAATTCTCACTGTGGCTGGCAGGAAGGAGGGTATGGGGAACAGCAGCGAGCCAATGGTGAAGGTGGAGGATGCACAGGATGACAACTCTCTGACGGATTACGGACCCAACGTCCTACAATTTGACGCCCCCGTCCTTCCAGCAGAGTCCTTCAACATGCACGTTCCCCCGGTGAACCCATGCCTCCAGGGCGAAACCAACTCTATCGGCAAGCAGGCTGTCTATCGCCTTTCCGATCAGAACAAAAAACAATGCGGTCTTCTCTACGAAGGCCTTCTTCCAGATCTCAATATCCCAGGGGGTCATATGAGGCCGTCCCTAGTTGGGATAGCGAAGCATGGAGAGTCGAAAGTCGCCTACACGGGTCTGAAGGGGGTTCACGGGGATATCCCGCTGTTTGACCGGTCGGTATATGAGTCCTCTGGCGTAGGCAGTGGCGTGGTAGATGCCCTTTTTGTGGTGTGGGGTGAGGACGGTGTAGCTAGACGGTTGTCGGTGGCGCGGATTCACGCTAAGGCTTGGGTGGCCGCGAAACCGGAGGTGCGGCGTATTGCTATGGTTTAAACAGGCATGTTTTTCCCCGTCGGGTAGCGTAAAGATTTGGATTTGAGTTATGGAGGTTCAGCTAGTTTGGAGTAGATTTTCTCCACTACCAGTCCTTGATTCCCCCTGCTAGCTGCAAGGGTGGTGTGTCACTCCATTCACACCAACGGAAAAGGAGCGAAAAGGGAGTGGGAGATAGTCCTACTTTTGGGCCACCTATGTCCCAAAAACTGGGACCTCGCGAAAAGTTGCCATTTGAACTACAAAGTGCTACCTACTCGTCTAAACCATATTTGGAAATTTCTCTGATCATTTCCTGAGCGGCGCCTAAGTAACGCCCGAGCAAGGTAGTTAGGAGTGGTGCGGGTGACTGGGGGAACAACAGAACCTGCGACATAAAGCTGTACGCTCGATTTGGTTTCTGCCAAAACACTGCTTCAGTTCCAGGTGGTTTTGAAGCGCGGATTTTCTCGGAGGCCTCGCGCAACACAATGTCACTGCAGTGAAAAGGAACAGCTTTTTTTTATAAATTGCCAAACGGATATGCTTAAACTGTCAAGGAATGCTATGCTATCGATGCTATGCAATACATGACGCTGATCGGAAAACAACCTGGCTCAGACTCAAAGTCCATGGCCTTCCTCCATGCTGACCACCACATTTTTGTTTGTCCCTTGATAGGCAAACTAGCAATCGTCTAGTTGATAGTTGAGATGGCCGAGAGCTGGGGTGGCGGTGTAGGGAGCGCGGAGCTGACAGATGGCGCGCTTGAGATGGGTCCAGACGGCACGCTGGAGCTCCGGGGCCGTCTCCTGCAGGGAAGTCTCGAGCTGGAGGGGGCTGCTGAAGACGAAGGGATGGCGGACGAAGACGAGGGAACCGCCGACGAAGAAGCAACGGACGGCAGGGCGGACGAGGTTGAAGGCGCTGCAGACGACGAGGGTACTACCGAGCTGGACGGCACAGGGCAGACGGGGACGAATTCGGGGTCTTTGCAGAGCGTGGGAACTTGCTTAACATTGCGGATGAAGACTTCGGCGTTGTTGGGGTCGTTTTGCCAGGCCATGGTGAGGATGAAGTCCCCGGACTGGTCTAGCTGGACCTTGCGCGGCTTCCACGTGTGGAATCCGTCGCCAGGGGTACTGCCGCTGAAGAAGTACTCGCTGTAGATTTGGTTGCGTTCCTGGTCCGAGACGTACATCTGGATGAAGTTGGATGTCGCGCGAACACCAGTCATCTTGTACTCCAGCTCAAATTCGTACTCGACGCCGGCCTGGAGGGTGACGACCTGGGCCAGGAAGGTAATGCAATAGCTGCCATGGGTTGAGGCGCAGTAGTTGTAGACGTAGTATGTCGACGTCGACGGGTCCTGGCGCAACTCGAGCTGGCCCTCGCCGGTGGTGCTTGAGGCGAGCATCCAGTTGCCAGACTTGGAGGGCTGGTAGTAGTTTCCATTGTTGAGCACGCCGTTCTCCCAGCCGGGATTGGCGATGATGGGCGTCTGGCAGTCGATGCAGAGCTCCTGCCGCGCGCCCAGCTTGACCGCTTCGACCGCGTGCGCGCTGGCCATGGATGCCGCAGCAGCAAGGCCGCACAGTGTCCGGAGCTGGAACCGCATCTTGATGGTGGATGGAAGGAACGAATGGACGCTTCTGAAGCTGAAGCTGGTGGGAAACGAGTGGAAACGTGCGAAAGAGCGCGAAAACGTGCGGAAAAAGAGAGCGACGTTGGACGAGAAGACAACCGGCCGTCCTTCGCTTCATATGCCGCCCAAACAAACCCCTGAATCCTGATAGACAGGGCAGCGAGTTGTGGCCCCCTGTGTGCGTGCCAAACTATCAGCTTGGCATGGAGTGGATCCAGCTGCAGCACCACTAACAATTCCACACCACTCATTCGGCCATTTTTGCTAGGGTCAACTCACGCCGCCAATCGCTCGCCCTGTCCTTCAGGTTTCTCAGCCTGACCTAAGAACGCCACATCGAAAAACTAGTGTGAACAGCGCGATCCCCACCTGGACTACTGTTTTATCAGCAGCGTTGCATTCTGAACTTGGTGGATTCGATGGTGCTGCAATTGCTTGATTGGATTGCTGGTGTTCGGCTGTCTGGCGAAGCTAGACCGCTTCTAAAGTTCTGAATGGTGCTCGTCAGTTTTCGCGACTGTGGCAACCTGTTACAAATTTACAGTTCTCATGGTTCTTGCTCAGTGCAACTCTTTTCTCAGTCTTCTAAGGTTGTTCAATGCTGAGTACAAATGTCTCACTAAGCACGCTTGATGCTTCCAAGGAGTTTCGCGAAGGTGATTGCACCCCTGGCCCAACCTCCAGGGTCGTGACACTCTCGGCCTGAGCTTGGGCCTGGATGGTAAGCATTTGTGGGGCCTGGTCTCCGGCCCAGAACAGAATGAGACTGGGACTCGGATCCCTGGGTTGTCTTTGTCAGGCAGATGCCGGTTGCTTTGGTGGGAAAAAGCGCGGAGATGTTGCACCAACGAAAGCGCATTGAGTCGTGATTGGAGAGAGGGCAACTTTCTACCCACCTCACACTGATGGGGTGCCTGCTAAAACGTTTTAGGCAATCGCAAATTATTTTCAGCTCATTATTTCGGCAGGGTGGTGAAGCTCTCAAAAATGAAGTGCCAGGTTCTGCGAACCCCACTCTCCCCTTTTCATCCGCCCTGCTCCGCTTTTCCAGGCGAGATTCAATCCGCAGCATGGCGACGAACAATAACATCCCGTTTATCACCGAACAAACTCCGCTTCTTTCGGGCCGCCGTACGGCAGTAACCTCACCTCAGCAACTTTACGCGCATCTCGTCGTTCCGCCCGGGTCGAATTCAATTCGACTGCTTGATCTTGATGCTGCTCCTTCCGGCGAGCATGCACTTGTCGTGCCGCTCATAGGCCGCCTTCGCGTTGGTTGTCTCACCGACCGACCGAAATTCACCACACTGTCCTATGTCTGGGGCGACAAGATGTCTCCTTGCCCAACGCTGGTTATCCTTCCCCACGCCGTCCATCTCGAGATTTCGGCAAACTGCCTCCATGTGCTTCGCATGATCCGGAAGCAGTTCGGCGCCGTCACCATCTGGGTTGACACCGTTTGCATCAATCAAGACGATATCCACGAGAAGGAATCACAGATCCCGCTGATGCAGTCTATCTACAGCTCAGCACGTGTGGGGTACGTTTGGCTGGGGGAGAGCAACCGTGGGCTTGACCTCGCTGCGAACCGACTCAAGCGACGCGCCGCTACTCTGCGGCGGTTACCACTGGACTGCCTGAGAGCGAGGTCCCGGCGACAACAGATGTGGGAGCTAGTCAAATACACTTGGAAACTCTGGATGGATGTCACTTGTAAGCGCACATCATGCAACGAACCCGGACGGCGCTTACCAATTTCTCAAAGGGCGGTATCGGTCACCAAGAGTACCATCCTACTTAGAAGAATGCAATACACTCGCAGGTTCGCCAGATTATTCTGGACACACCGGCTATATTCGCAACCGGCTACACATTGACCAAGACGACCTTGATCAGATGCAGCCGCTTCTTGGATCCCCGTGGATTTCCCGCGCCTGGACCTTCCAGGAGCTAGTGCTGTCGGATAACCCAGTCCTCCTCAGCGGCGACAATATCATCTTGTGGGAAGATGTCATCAATACAGCTGCCCTTGCTAACATCACCGCCTCTGAAAACGCGACCTTGGCGCCCTGGGGTTCACTCGTGAGTATATGGCTCAGCCTTCCACGGCCCTCACTCCGGGCAGCCGGCGACGTAGAAGCTTCGAAGCAACCGCGATCATTCAGGGAAGTCCTCCAGAGCAGCAAAATACCGAGCTTGGTAATAGCTACATTGATGCTCTTGTTCCTGATCATCATGACCCCACTCGTTTTGCTGATATTACTTCCTGTACTGGCGTGGGTCGCCGGTTTAATCACGTTACCTCCTAGCAGTTTTTTGTTTTATGAACTATCAGGTCTAGCTTTATCTAGCGCGCCTATATTCCTTTCCGTCATCATTTAGATGCCGGTCTCCGTGGTCATTTCTTTCGCAAGATTTTACTTCTTCGGAATGTACAGTCCGTCTGACAGGTGGAGTTTATTGCATTCTGGGACAGAAATCGGGTACTGGAAATACCGGCCGCGGGCGGAAAGGCTGTTTCTGCCCGCTATCTAGACCGCTTTGCTCGAGCGGACGAGTTCAGACCCCTGCGACAAGGTCTTTGCCCTTTTTGGCATCCTGGGCGCAAACGAAATTGCGTTATCGCAGTCGGATTACTCTCGGTCTCTCAGAGACACTTATTTGATATTCTTTCAGGACCTCCTTTTCTCAGATCCTGCATTCGTTACCCTTCTTCTCAGCGCTGGGATTCGGGGCCGAAAACAAGGCTGGCCCTCTTGGCTCCCCAACTGGTCCGCTCTCGAACGGGATGCCTGGCTGGTATCCCGCTATCGGCTCAACCTGGGAGGTTATTGGCATAAACCACACTTCCTAGCCACCCAACCTCCAACAGTCTCCGGTAGTAACTTGACACTACGAGGATCCTCTATCGGCACACTTGAGTATATTGTTCGGTTTGGGCCCCTCTCAGATAAAGACGATCACAGTCAGCTCGTAACTACCCTGCGTCACCTAGCGGAATGGATATGGAGCGTGACATCCGAAACCCAGGAAAGGTACCGATACCGCCTCAGGGGTGACTTGTTTGCGATACTCGAGGGGCATTGCCCTGTGGAAAATGGAAAGTCGACAAGAGACCCCGACCTTGACCCATGGGATGCGCCTTACGATTTCAAGTCCTGTGAAAACAGCTACAGGTCTTTTCTGACATTTTTAGATGCTGTCAGCGACGAGAGCACCGACGAAGATGATATCCTCAACTACACCGCCATGTTATCAACCATGAAAACCAAAAAATGGCGGGAGGGCGTTTGACTATTTTTACGGTCGACTCAAGGAGCTAGCCGACCAAGACAGATGTCTTTTTATCCTCTCAGGCAGCCTGGGCGGCTCAATTTCGTCTGAGGTGACCAAAGGTGACGAAGTATTTGCTGTTCACAGGGTTCGCACGCCCATAGCTCTACGGAGGGCAGCGGAGCGGACAGGAGCCTATGAGTTTGTGGCCCCAGTGTTGATCCCCGGCTTGATGTATGCCGAAGGTTGGGTGAAAGAAGGAGACGAGGCGCTCCAGACATTGGTGTTGCAGTAAACGCCTCCCAAGATATGAGCGTTTCTCGGATAACGGTTGACCCTCGGAGCTCGAGGAGGCCGGGCACGGGAAACATTGGTCAGGAAAACTGCTCGAGGGGCCATACACTATGAGATCTCCCCCTATAAATGTGTACTAGGTACATACTCAGACTGCCTGGAGGCCGACACGATGTACAGTCCGCCTAACACGGAAATACACAGTCCACGCTCGCGACAACTCATCCCTCCACCGAAAACTTGTCCAACCCCCTCGAATCCACGCCGACCGAAAACTTGTGCTGCTTCATGTCCTCAATGATCCTGTCCCCAATACGAAACATTGTGGACCCTGTGCTAATCCTGCCTCTAGGCAGTGCCCCAGCCGGAGGCATCCCCTCTTCGACATCGGCCTGCTCGCTATCCGCGATACTCTTCCGTTCTTCATCGACTCTAGGGTGCGCTTGATTGCAGGTCTCCGGTTGCTGCACGAGAATAAAGACACCCGCGATGAGCATGCCAAGCACCCCCAGCGCAACGGCAAACCAATACGCGCTGCGAAGCCCGAACAGTCGAGCGGCCACGAGCGCTGGGCTGGTGACCGACAATGCTGGAGGGTTACCTCGGAGACCTCCCTGCTCCGCGGCATAGATGAGCGCCTGCTTGTGGATTGAGCTCGCGAATCCAAGACCACAACTGATGCTGTAGTTGACGACGGTGGCGACAAGACTAGCCGCGATGCCCTGCTTCTCTTTTGGCAGCGCCGACGACAACAGGATCGTAGCCGCGGGGAACGACAGGTTCATCGCCCCAGGCATGACGATGATGGAAACGAATGTGTACCCCCAATACGTCTGCTGCAGCGGCGCGACGGCCAGCAGGATATTTCCCAGCGCGAAGAAGCACATGGCAGAGAACATGACCCACGACACGGCCACTCTCCGCATCAGCCAGACCGTAAGGAAGGCGAAGAAAACGCCGGTGATTGCAACGGGGCTCATCTCTGCCGACGAGAGCAGAGCGCTGTGCCCGCGGAGGTGCTCGAGGAGGATGAACAGGTAGTACACCCAGATCCCGTGGCTGCTCCAGCCCGCAAAGACACAGACGAGCGCAAAGGCTGCGTTGCGTTGCAGACCTCGGATGGGGATGATAGGCTGAGCAGCGACATTGAGCTCCACCCAAACGAAGGCCGTCAGGAACAACACGCCAGCTACGAGCAGGATTGGCACGTACGGCTCGCTCCAGCCTACAATTGGCGCTTGGTTGAGGGCGAAGTTGACGAGGACCAAGCCTGTCACCCCGGTCACGGCCCCTGGCCAGTCGAACTGTGGGGGGTCCTGGTCGCTGAGGGGCAGGGTGTCGTCGGGGTCGGGAATAGCGAAGAACGAGATTGGCACCAGGAGCAGACATTTGATTGCTAGCAACCAGAAGCACCAGTGCCAGGATATCGTCTCAGCGACTAGGGCTGCCATGACAGTCCCGACGGCCGCCCCTGTCGGCCCGGAGGCACTGAAGCACGCGAAGGCGATGTTGCGCTCCTTTCCAACGGGGAGAGTCCTTCCGATGATTGCGATAGCGTTAGGAATGAGCAGCGCGGGGCCGATGCCTTGAAATGCCCTGAAGACGCTGAACAGGAGGAGCTGACTGGGCGTACAGAACCCGGAAACCAGCGACCAGATGGCGAACCATGCCCAGCCGAGTATGAAGATTCGCTTGTGCCCGTACATGTCGCCAAGTCTCCCTAAACACGCCAAACTATGAGCTCAAGGTTTCCAGAAGGTGGTGTTGGGTAGGGGGGCTTACCGGCTGGGAGGATGAACGTCCCGACCGTCAGGCTGTAGGCCGCCGAGAACCAACTCAGGTTGCCGTAGTCGTGGATGTCGAAATACTCGGCGAGGATCAACATCGGCGAGACTGTCTGGTTCATTGCTGCTAACGATAGAAACTGTGCGAGACAGAGCACAAAGAGGAAGATGACTCCGTGGGCTCGCTCTCGTTTCGACCGCCTAGGCGGGGGGGCAGTGATCGAAGAATGCATGGTGACTGCTTTTCTCGTGGGTCTTCAGTTGTAATGAAGGTAGCAGATGTGAAACGAAGAAAGCTTGACGGACTGTCAGAAGGCTTATATGCGCCCCCTCAGCGGTAACCCTCCGCAACTATCCGTCACCCTGTTCACCATAGCTAGGCCGAGGATACGTTCACCAGTTACTCGCTGGCTCTCGGGGGGTATTTTCTACCCAATAGTCCAAAGAGGGATGCGTCTCACCCTTGCGCGGTGTCGATTGGACACACCCTGCAAACCCTGAAGACTTGTGGTCTGCACAACGTGGTGCAAGCACTCCCAAAAAAAGCCCAAGAGCCCCCAACCTCCCTTCGGCGGGTACACGTGGAACTCCTCTGTATCGAAACTTTATCCTGCAGGAAGTGTATTCGGAGAGTTGGGCGTCCTTGGGGAGCTATTCTTTGGCAGGGCGGGCTGCATGGCGTCGGGATCGTCCACCCCTGACTTCGATGTTTGACAAGCCGATCAGCTGTATGACCCCTTGATAAGACACAACCACCGTGCGACCCGCGGATTTTCGGTCAGGCACATCTCACGACTTTCATATCAGCAACATGGCACTGCAGGTAGGCTCCCTGCAGCCGTGTTATCGGCCACCTACCCGCAGAGCTCACGCCCGCAAATAGCTTTCTGGTGTTGCCTTCGGCGGTTGCACGGAAGGCAAGCAATTCGCCGTGCCACGAGTCCCACCTTCGTCAGCCCCCGGGTCATGGTCTCCCCCAGGCGTTCAACGGCGGCCCATCTGCCCAATGTACGACCGCATCAGTCGGTGAAGAATGCCCCGCTTGTCTCGAATGTCCGGCCGAGCTGCAGAGTTCGGCGATTTATTATGACGATATCCATCACTAAGCCGTACATATATCCCTCCGCCCTCCGTGATTTGCGAGGAGGCCGGAATGGGAGTCAAGTCTCCTCGAGGATGTCATCTTTGAACATGCTGCAGTCTTGGAATCCCCCGCCGATGTCACGAACACCGTCCTCGTCAAACTGTAGAGTGCTGACGTGAGGGGAAGTCATTTAAGAATCCGTTATCGTTACAATAACCCGATATTCGCAGCCCAGGTAAGCAGGTAGGCCTAAACGGCATGTTCCTGCCACCGGAAATATCTCCTCGACTATCAAACGAACGCTACGTACTTTGTTAAACTCGAACTAAAGAGAAACCGGTCCGCCATAATTACCTGCCAGTGGAACTAATATAACTGGAGGCGGTAACCGTCTGAATTTAGACCACCGTAAACTACGCCAGCCATGAACATCCTAGGCTTAACACCTGTCGCATTGGAAAAAGTGAATTCAGCGGTTCCCAAAGGCGTCAAAACCTCCACCGGTTTGTAAAAGGAGGTGAGTCGTGACACAAAGCGCGTTATACTTCCAATGGTTGAGCCAGGCTTGCCTTTGTCGATCAAAGAAATCAGCCGATCCTTGTTCCTCGGCACCAAGCCCTGCACAAACCCCTTCAAGGTGATATAATGCGAGACCGGGCTTCCCAGCTGGAGTTCTCTTTCAAGAGGAACGCGCAGTTCCATGCGTCAACTCCGTCGGCATCCAAAAATAATTCCAATATGTCGAAACTTGTGCTTAGCTTCAAATACTTCAAAGAGTTTCCAACCATGCACCCTGCAAGAGCGAGCCAGAGCGGGATGGATTGAAGGCCCGCAGAATCGTGATTATTTTGTTCCCTTTGGATCTTGATGGTATCCGTCGGAGATGACCCCCTCTTTAACAGAGCTGTGACCAAGTTCTTGTGGCCCCCCAAGGCCGCAGTGAGAAGAAGATGCATCTCTTGGTTGCCCCTCAGCAGCTCCGGCCGTTTTGATACTTCTCGCAAGACGTATTCGGTTTGGCCAGCGAAGGCAATCATGTGAATGAACGACATCCGCCCCGTATAGTAGTGACTCCCGATCGATAAAAGGACGCCGCGGAAGACCTCATTTCCTGACTCATCTGATTCGCTCCTTCCATCGCAAAGCACGTGGCGGAAGCCGTCCAAAAGAGTGGATGGGAGTGTCTGGTGAAAAAGGGATGCGTTCGAGCTATCAATAATCATGAAGCAATTCCAATATAATCTTCGGTACGCGAGACTGCCCAGAGTCAGATCGGCCAAGAGGAGGCGGTAGTACGACTCCTCTTCGAGGAGTCTCGGGTACTGGCGGGATATGTCTTCAAGCTTGGAGCTATTCATCACAAAATCCTCCACGGTGCGGTGGAAAAATTGAACTACACGCATTTGGGCGAACTCATCACTCCGTCCACCACCAAAGCACAGTGTTGTCTCGAGGAGGCCTTTCGTGAGAAACTTCAGTTGGCGCTGGACATCTTCAACCATGATGTTAGCTGGTCGCCACGATGGGGATTTTCTGCCGTCGCAGGGCGGAAATTTTGGATCATCCAGACTGTCGATCCATCCGTAGGCGAGGCAGTTCAGCGGCATCCTGAGCTTCTTGTATACCGTTATGAGTAACAACTTGGCCGCTCTCTGTCGGTCATAAGGTTCTAATGAGCTCAAAATCCCATCGTATAACTCGTCAATGCCCTTCGGAATGACCTTAAGTTTTTCTTCCAGTGTTTTCGTCGTGTCGTGGCCCAGCATGCCTGCTAGCAAGGAGGAAACGACCAATCGCGCCCAGAGGAAGACCCCTTGTGACATCTCCACGATCTTGTCAACCAGCTGCAGATACGAATCCTTGATCCGATCAAACTTGTCGCTCTTCTCGATCATCTGCCGACTGAAGAGGCGGATATCGTGCCGCGTCAGTTCGTGTAAATGGAACGTCTGGTTCGGCGAGCCGGTGAGATCATCAAACTCGATATGCGGCCGCGAGCTCGCGCAGATTTTAACGTCCCCCTTGCTAGCCCACCGCCGTAGGGTCTTCGCAAGCTGAACATGATCCTCGCTCTCGCCGTGATATTCGTCAAGACCGTCGATGAAGAAGCAAAAGCAGTAGTCAGGGAAGGTCCCATGGGCGGTCAACATTTCGAACGCCCTTGTGATATCGGGGCCACTGAGGAGATTGCCAGGAATATGAACCATTCCGTTTGTTAGCTGGTCCCAGTGCCTAGGAAAGACGACACGTATGAGGTCAGGGCAGCGACTCAATATCTCAAAGAGTATCGTCCGGTAAAGACCCGCCAGCGACATTTGCAGATCGTCGCGAGAACTCCAGAAGTAAAAGCTCGAGAAGACGAGTGTTTTTTGCTTCCCAGCCGCCCACTTTTCTAACTCTTCCCGGGTCTGATCGTGATGGCAAAGGAATTTCATCAGCGTCGACTTCCCCGATCCGGCTTTACCGGATATGTGGAAGATGCCTGCCCCGGACCTCAACCATTCCGAGAAGAGGATGCGGCTTCGGGACCTTCGCTCCAATTCCTTCCTCTCTTCTTCTTCAAACTGTTCTTCAAATTCTTCTTCAAGCGCTCCTTCGAGCGCTTCTTCAGGCGCTTCTTCATACTCTTCTTCAGACTCTTCAGACTCTTCTTCAATCATCCATTTGAACGTTCCGCTCTCTGGATCTTTGATGGCCTCCTCTCTGAGATTCATGGAAGAGAAAAAAACATTCTGCAGGATGATGCTCTCTCTCGGAACCGCATCTATCTTCGACGACAGCGCATTGAGAGACCGCCGCACCTTCCCTATGCCGTGCTTCAGTTCGATGGTAGGTGGGATAGAATCCGTGCCGGCACTATCTTGTTGAAGCTGCTTCACGTCTCTGAGTATGTCTTGTCTGAGCTGGGCTAGCTGCGTTGCAGACTCGCTGGAGAGATTCAGCACCGTAGCCTCCAGCTGGTCCAGTTGCGACTTGATGGTCTTGTCTTGGCTGACTTGGTCAACGTGCATGCTCTCTCGAGCTAAAGAACAGCAGTATCACAAAACTTACCTCAGCATCAGCGTCAGCCGTGTTAGGATTTGTGCGCGGTAGTCGCCCAGCTGCTTCTCCATGCTCAGAATCTCATTCTCCTTCCGCATGCTCTTGATCTTGGCCTTTAGGCTCTTCCACGTCGTGTGGTCGCCCGACACTTTCAGGCCGTCGAGGAGAGCCTGGAGCCTGCCAGAAACGAGCTCGCACTTGGAAGCAAGATCCTTGAGAGCTTTTTCATTATTCGTTCTGCCGGGGAGGCTTGTGCTCAAGTCGTCAGTGATCTCGTTGAGGTCTTTAATGATGATGTCGATGTGTGCATTTTCCGCTGTGGCACCCGATACGGACTGGTACACCTCAGAGGTTCCAGTGATGATCTTGTTCGCAAAGTCGATAAAGGTCAAAATACTAGACGCTAGACTGAGAGCTGTTACGGGGTCCATTTTGGTGTCGCCCTGACGTCAAACTTGGCTAGTGATGTAGGTAGGAGGAGACTCCAGGTAGCGGAGCGGGGATCCTCAAGGAGCATGAAAGGCTCGGATGGGGGATGGGGAAGGATCGCGTCTCCTCTACGGCTGACGGAATCTTTGGGACAACCTGCAAGGCTTGTTTGTCTTGACCAGTCACAAAACTGCCGCGGGTGTCAAGGTGTCCTTGTGCATTGTCCGGGCTATTTCTGTCTGCAGACTTGACCTGTTGCCGCCAGTCAGACCAACCCGCACTGCAGCTGCGTCACAGCGTGCAGGGGACTGATCACCAAAGAGGCGGGTGTGGGAGGTGCGGGGCCCCTTGACCAGCCAGCCCTCTGGCCATAACTTTCCTTCCTTCTCGTAACCAAGTGAGCCAATAAGCCCGCTGCTTGCTGATCCCCACCTTCACATGCGGGCGACCGTTGTCACAAAACGCGACTGCCGCCCCAAAAGTTTCGTTGACAGCCCCAACCTTTCTCGAATTCCCATAGGCTTTCCTTACTTCGAGACGCCATGTTCCCTCCCCTCCATTTCCCATCTTGCAACGGCCCGGGACACTCCATACTCGCCAAAGCCGGTCCCGGTGTTGAGCGGCAGTGGTGAAGATGCTTGATTTTTCTCAAGGCCTATGGCTGCCTGAGACTGGTTTTGAAGGCCCTGTGGCCAAGTGGGGTAGGTGCGTTCTGATTGGTGTCTGAGGCTTCGTGCTGGCCTTCTGCTTTCCCAGGCATCCACGGTCTCATTGGCGCGAAACAATCAGATAGCAATCCTATCTGCCTGCCAGCTCGCCAAGGCAGCGGGATGCTCCCCCACATGTAGCACTCCTAGGCCATTCCACCGTCGTTCTGGGGTGGTCTTGGCCGGAAGGGACGTATTTTGCTCCTGCATGGAAGACGTTCATCAATGTCACGTGGTATGATTCTTATGTAGTAGCCCACCTGTCTATGATGCAGATGAAGATGCAGATACAGATGCGGACTCCGATGCCTGACGATGCTCCAGCTCATCCAATAACCCTAACAACTTCACAACCTCGAGCGTCCGATCATTGTCATATCCAGCCCAGTGGCGCTGCACTCTTAATGCCTCCTCGCCAATCTCCCTGGCTAACTTAAACTCCATCGCCCCCAGGCAAGCATCGGCCACGAGAAAGAGCAAGTCACCCATCTGAGCCGACAGACCCTCTTCTTTGACGAGCTCCCCCATCTTTCCCACGGCCCGGGATATAACATCGCGAGTGATGTTCTCGCGCCGCGAGATAGCCGTCAAGATGCTTTCGATGTCATTCCGACGACGATCAGAGCTCTTTCTGCTTGCCTCATCGGCGCAAAAAGAACAGTTGCATTCGAAACCCCAGCTCTTGATGGCCCTCTCTCTCTGGTGGTAGCGGAGATTCAGGGCAAAATCTGTGTACAGTGTAAGTGGTTTGTCTTCACGTAAAGGAGATGGTACATACAGCTCAGGGTGATCTCCTCGCCTGGTTCGATATCTCTGTATGCGACAATCTCCAGCGCAAGTGTTTGAGTAGAGTAACGAATGATTGTGCTGTGAGGCGAGAAAATGTCAGTTTCCAAGCTTTGGCATGACATATGCGTCGCGTGGAGAAATTGACTTACTTAGGTTTGCACTCATGGTTGATCCTCTGTCAACTTGTTAGCAAGATGTCGCAAAGGGGCTGGAGCTTTCCAATACGTACAGCAATCTCGGGATAGATCGCAGAATGACCAACTCCCTCGACAGTGACGCCAAATGAATTCGTTCTGAAGATGTCGTCCATGATGTATCCCTTGTCCTGCCTCGCCATCTGCAGAAGCCGGCTCTGTTCCTTGCCACTGAGGCGCTTTGCTGCCTGTTGCATGAGCGCAAGCGCACCCTTCTGGCTCCATGGACTCGGATCTGAAATCTTCATCAAGACAGGAAGCTCGAGCATCACGATGCTGTCCTTGGGGATGGCAGCTGTCGCCACAACGCCGTAACCCTTGTTATGAATCTGCCGAACCTCGTACAGGACACGCGGGTCCGGAATGAACGGAACTCCGCGAGACGTTTCCAGCCACGAGATATCGGGCTGTTGGAGAATTCTTGTCATGCCTGCGGCGATACTTGGTGTCGTAATGATGCTGAGTCCGGGCCCGCCTCGAAGACTGGAGACCGTGAAAGTGCACAGCTTGCTGGGTTCGTCCGAGTCGACCGGGTCAACACATATCGGCGTGTACGACCATGGGCTCCGAAGTGTGGCCTCTTTTGTCTCGTTGTCCACATGGGCAGCGCAATGTTTTTGGTGAGCTCCGGGGTTAAGAGGTCCCACTGGATTGTGGTTGCACTGCAAGTCTGATCCCTCCTGTGCTCCGGCAAAGTCGTACCATGATGTCTCGCCCTGCGCAACACCACACAAAAATGCTAGAAGAACTGACGAAAACATGACCTCTCGATTAACCTCCCGGCAGCCATGACTGAAAAATGGAAATAAATTTATGTTTTATTTTCCCTCCCCTTTTGTGGACGAGCTTCTCCAGATTTTGAAGACAGATCGGAGGGCGGCTCATACGGCTTGAGCGGCACGCGTACCAGACCGGCTAATGTTACACCAAGAGCCGCACCCGTTTCACGCTATTGGCGAGCGGCCAAGGCAGCCTCTGATTTGAGGGGATAGCTGTTAGCGTGGAGACTATAAGCGTTGCGGTATTAGCCGGAGGTACCACCGCCCCGGAACGAGCCTTGGTGGTGTCGACAACACGCGTCGGAGGCGGGACGAGATGTGCGCCGTCGCCGCAAACGTAATGACATATCCACCCGGTTCCTGCGAGAAGAGGCGTGACCCACGAGTTGGGGGCTTGGTTGCAGGGATCGAGCGGCTCGCAAACTTGGTCCCACGCTTGGCTCCGGGAGCATCACGCCGCAATCGAGGGACAAGATAGCGCACCGCTGATTTGCCCTTCGAATGGGGGCCATTGAAGCCGCGATTTGTCGCCACGTAGAAAACAGGTTCGTGGTGGTTCTGAAGATTGGACGCAAGTTCTTGAGGTCGAGCCACCGAACTAAACACAGGCAGGCTGAAGGGAAAGAACCATCTATGTCAGAAAGAGCCGTGCAAATTGCGGGCTCAACCGAGATTTTGACTGTCAGCACGGACCGAGGCCATTTATCAGCGGGGCTTTTTGAAGAATCTGCGCGAAGTTGAAACCGGCGGAGACACGTCCGGCGAAAGCGAAAGCCATAAAGCAGCTCATAGAATCAGCTCAAGTCACGATCTGGGTTGTGCTCGGAGGCAAAGACAGAGAGATATGCTGTTTATTGCAACTTGGGGCGGCCACCAGGATGAGTGGTTCGGTATCTAGGTAGGCAAGGTCTCAAATTCCGATCCTCCTGCCTTATGTCCAAATGTGCAGGTCCTGCCCTTCATAAAACCACTACGATACGGTATACCTGTCCCACCATCGCCCAAGCTGAGATCAAAGCCCAAGAAGACCGTCGTGTGTGCTCGCAATAGAAGTGTGTCCGGCATGGGCGGGGGTCGAATCGATGCAGAAATTCGTAATCGCACGGTTGAGTGTAAGCGGGCGAGCTCCTGATCATAGAACATGTTAGCTGACGGTCATGCTGGCGTACCAAAAGGAGATGAAAAACATACCTTGCAAGCGAGAGCGAAGGAACGGGAACGCAACCGATGGAAATGGGTGACAGTGACATTGGATGCTCGAGGTGTCGAATGGTGACCTGGAACCACCCAGGCGCACCAAATATCCGAGAGAGTGTGTAATGACCTGGAATCACCCAGGCACACCAAAATTGCTCGAGGACAGGACGCGGTGATCTGGAATTACCCAGACCACCAAAATGGATGCCGGAGAGGGTTGCGAAATGCAAGCTCAAATCTCGGTTCGAGAGGCCAACGATGCTCTGGAAGTAGTGTGATACCAGACACCCAAACGGGATGACGTTCGCCGCAAGCAGGAAAAGCATGCTTTGCAGAAACCATCAGAGCCCTGAAAAGATCCCAAAAATTCTCGGAGGGAGACAGCAGTTCCAAAGGTTAGCGTCTCCGGCATCCATATCCCAGTGCGAGCACTGTCAGTCTTGAAGTCGACTGAGGATCTCCAGGTGTCCACTGTTGCAAGTACCACTACTGCGAGCAGACCCGGTAGGAGGTACGCAACAAACCTGTGCACCCACTCGTCGACCAGCCCCGAACTAGCCGTGCGAGGGGGCACGAGTAACCCCGTGAGGAGACGTCGCGGAAACATGGTCACCAGAGCCGACAGGGATGCTCCAATGAGCGTGTTAATGATGTCACGCTTGGTGATAGAAGTGATGAGTTGAATAAACATTGTCGCTGTGATGATAGACGAGGCTATGAGGAGAAGAAGAGTCAGAAGCTGTACGGCTGGGGATTCTGGGTTTTAAGAAGATCGACTGCGTCCGCCATGTTGCCTCGAACTTGCTCTCATGATTGAGGTCAAGGCCATAGCAATAGAACCTGCTTCCCCGAATCTCGAGTTGTGGTGGAAAGAGCCTGCTTGTACCCCCTGAGAGGAAGCAACACGGCCGCCAATGTAGTGTGGATCTCAGCCAGTCTGCTTGCAATTCCGTTCAGCAACAATGGCCGTTGAGCGGAAGCAGTCTGCTCTCGGTTCTCCAAACTCTTGCATCCTTTGGCAGAGAGGCAAGCTCTCCGGTTTTCGGTGATTCCCCCTTTCCTTCGTGATGACTAGGTTCAAACAGCATTGGCTGACATGCGGCTCTAGATACTTTTGATGTCAACACGGAGATGTCAGCAACGGTCGAGAACGGAAAACTCACACTGATTGCCACCGGTCCAGTTTTCTCGGTGGCTGAGCTGGGCGAACAGTTGGCATGGCTGAGCGCGGCGTTGCAACCCTCGCCATTTCAACATGTTGCCCTCTGCACCCCGTCTCCCCTATCCGTCTTCCCCAACGCCAACCACGGTACAGATCTAGTGATAAGAAAGGCGTTCTGCCATATCGACTTCGAGTTTGAGCCAGTGGATTCAACCTCGCACACAGGCCCCGAAGAATGGCATCCCCTACTTCGTCGTCGGGTCATCGTTAAAGGGTGCCCTCTCCCGCGACGACTGAGTCCCTGTATGGGGCTGGACATCTCGTTCGAGCTCCTATCCGGCATCATTGGGGATGGATATGTTGAAATTGGGGCTGAGAGTGTGATCCTCCGCGGTTCAAGGGGTCTGCTTTGTCTAGATGCACAGGGGAGTTCTCACTTCACTTGGCGCGTCCTCTACGACTCATCCACCACATTCTATCCTGACCGAATTGACACGTCGAGCAGCTCGGAGCGTCTTTCGGATTTCAGAAGCTTTGATTTGGAAAGCTTGAAACGATCAAGGCATATCGTATCGAGTTCTCCGAACAGAACTTGCTCATCGAGTTGCTTTGGACAGAATGCCTGCTGCGAAAATTCGCCGCTGGTGCAATCTTCAGCGTTAGGCGAGGGCAGCGGGAATGCCGATGGCATGGCTTCAGCGGATCTTCAGACGCGAGGGAATATTTCAGGACCTTTGCCTGACCATGCAGAGGATTTGTCAATGCCAGCAAGAAACGGCCAAAGACCTGCTCATAACAAAACCTCCGCCACGGATTCGGGAAACCCGCACTCAAACTGCGGTAAAGTGGCAGACTCTCTCCTCCTGGATCACCAACCAGCAGTAACCACCACACTTTCGGAGGAGTCGATAGACTCTGATATGCTGTCAATCTCGGACAATTCGGATCGGATAGACCCCTTTGGATTAGGTCCCGTCAGTGTTGGGACGCTCAACAAAGTGATACATCGACTACTGAAAGAGTGGCAGCATCATCGAACTTGTCAAGGCCCCTCTCAGACAGATAGTCCGGTCGAGCCGTCCACCGCTGTAGCCCAACATTCCGGCGGCCCTACACTGTGCTCAAATGCTAAACGGACCTCAGGGTCTCGCCAAAAGAGGGGCAGGGCGCGAGGCGATGACGGCTGCGACGATGACGGCGACGATGACGATGAAGTTCCTTCGAGACCTCCCCGCAAGCAACGCCATCATGAATCGGACGCCAGGCTCTTCGCCTGTCCTTTCTGGAAGAAGGAGCCAAGGAGACACAGGGCGTGTTTTGGCAACAGGCTTACGCGTGTGAGAGATGTCAAGCAACATCTCGCAAGGCGACACACTCCCAAATTCTATTGCCAAAGATGCCACTTGATTTTCGAGACCCAGACGAGCCGCGATACCTATGTAATGGCCAGTGAGCCCTGTTCTCCCGACCAGCACGGGGAACTGGGTGGCATTTCCATTGAGCAGACATTGGATCTGCGGGTAAGATCAGAACGTGGGCGGACTGAAGCAGAGCAGTGGTTTGCCATTTGGGACATCCTTTTCCCCGGGGCCCAACGCCCAGACTCTCCTTACATGGAGTATGAGCAGTCCCCGGAGTTTGTCGACTTCGCTACCTTCTTCCAGGGACGTGGCCGTATCGTTTTGGCCGAAGAGCTAGTATCAGCAGGCCTCCTCGGACCCCTCGCTCCCGCATCAGATGAATACCAGACGCTTCTCAACGCTCTTCATAGCGGATTGGACTTGATTTTTGAAGAGTTTCGGATTGGTTCTGTGGCGGAACCTGCGACTGCCCTGACGCCCCAGTTTGGAGCACGAAGAAACTCCAGTACCGATTCAACACATCCCGGCACTTTATCTGGGTCTTCCGAGCCGCCAGAGATATCCACCAATGGCTCTCTGGGCAGTCAAGTCGGATCGTATTTATCGGAAACAGAGGCTCTTTCAGGGCTAGGGGCGCCACGGACACCGCAGCAACCCATGTTTACGCAGGGCAGCATGGCAAGGAGGAGCACCAATTATGCGGAAGGCCCTAAAACACTTCAGCACATGTCGGGATTGGCAAATATGGGCCATATGCCCATGAACGAGGGGATACCCTGGACGGGAAACGAAATGCTCATGTCCGACCCCTCCCAGGATGGCCTTGACTTTGATGAGTTCTTGGCGGAGAGCGATTTGAACCCAGACGGTTCCCCGACAGGACTCGGTTGCGCGTATCTTCCAAATTACGACGCCGCAGGCCCTTTTCCCAACAACTGGTAGATCACAGTCGGCACGTTAGAGACTTCTGTCATTGGAGGAAGAGCTGAGGGCTGAAGGAAACAGTCGGACTTCTTTTGATTCAACTTGAGTAACGAGGTACAAATGACCGCAAGGGCGGTTCGTCAGACTCTAACATGATGTACGGCACCCAACAATGTGCTTCGGTTTGCCTCCCGCCCAAGGTGCTGAAAGCAAAGAGTACATGATCGCCACGCCATCCTCCAAGCTCTACTCTCCCTCCTTCCCACATCCAGGGCCGGCAGTCCCGACCATGGCAACAACCTCCCAGATATGACCATCCAAATCCGCGAAACTGCGTGTGTACATCCCGCACGACTCGCCGTAATCCTCCAATTTATACGGGTCTGCGGTCCCACCAGCCTCAACGGCCTTGGCGAGAACCTCGTCAACGAGCTCCTTCTTGTCGACACAGAGGGAGAACAGAGCCTCAGTTGTCTTAGTGGCGTCGTTGCTCTCGGTACCGGGGCGGATGAAGATCTTGAAGCGGTTCGGGCCGTGGAGCATCAGGCAGATGGAGCTGTTTGGTTCGGGGAGGCGGAAGGCCTTGGTCTCGGGGTCGCTGTACTCAGTGATGGGGGTGAATCCGAGGGCGATGAAGAACGTGAGGCCTGCTTCAGGGTCGGCGGTGTGTGTGTTGAGATAGAAAGTTGGGGCTTGCTTGGGGTGGTGCATCTTGGATGTCAGACTTGGCTTATCGCGGGATAAACTTGAGTGAGGTGCTTGTCTCAAAAGATCCGTGATGATGTGAGCTTTGGAAAGAGGACATACAACAGGCTCGGGGAGATAGGCGCCATTTATGCTTCTGTTATTCGCCTCCGAGCTGAAGCCTAGACTTGAGCCGATTCCGTGAGCTGCTCGCGTTCCTCTCTTGAGAAGCAAAAGAGCCTGTCTGCCTGAACTGCCAAGTCGAAGGCGCGTCTGGGCGCGGAGGAAATCACGACCGAAACGCGATGTCACGGGTCAGATTTTCCGCTGCTTACATCCAGCGACCGGTCGCGAGCTGTCGCTGCGCCGGTGGTGCCTGAGGGTCGTCAAAAATCCGAGGCCAAGCCCCAGCTCAAGATAACCCCGCATCCCTGCTCGCGCGTCAACTCGACGGCCTCTGATCCTCACGACAGAGGGAGCATGTAATTGAACGGACGCATCATTTCCAGCAACTCGCTCGCCTATGCAGAGGGAATCGCACCGGCGTGCCAATGCGATTGGTCGTCGTTGCTGCCGCAATTGCCGTCGAGCTCACCGCTGCATCTAGGGCATCGTCTCGCCCTGTCAGAAAATGGGGCCGATTATTAAACATTTTTGCGGGGTTGCATGTGACCGCGCGCCACCAACGCGCCTCAAACCCTTCTGCGTCGCGTCCACTCGTCAATCAATTTCACACCTCACTTTCGCGGCCTTGGCGGCCCTGTGCACTGCAGATTCGGGACCGGCCATGTCTTGGCACGGCGTTGCTGCCTAAGGTGGCTTTCACATTCCTCCGTTGATGACTTCATGCTCAAAGCCGGGCATGGAACATGTCCCCCAAAAAAAGTATTTCATTGTGCCCGTCGCCCTTGTTCCGCGCATTGTGCCCTCTCTCAATGCCCCTTCTCTCCCATCAAAGACCAAACCCAATCCCCAAAGCCCATTGAATCCCTTCTCCCATCCCCCCAAAATAGCACCCTCCCCGCACCCGCTCACGCACCCGACCGACAATGTCCCTCAGCAAGCTCACCCTAACAACCTGCCTCTGGTTCGACGGCCAAGCCGAAGACGCCGCCAACTTCTACGTCTCCATCTTCAAGAATTCCAAGGTCACCCACGTCCAGCGCTACACTGATGCCGGCAAGGAGCACCACGGCCAAGAGGCCGGTACTGTGCTGGTCGCGGAGTTTGATCTAGATGGTCACCGCTTCGTGGGGCTCAATGGCGGGCCGCATTATAAGCTTACGCCGGCGACGTCGGTTATGATTGATTGGTGGGTTTTCTCCTCTTTCTCAACCCGTCGTCTGTTCCATCAACCCACGCCCATGCTCTCCTTCATGCTTTCCCTCCATGCGCTCACTCACGCTCCCTCCCTCCCCCGTGCCCCCCTCTTCCAGAGCAAGACGCTAACCCCCCGCCCTCCTCCCAGCCAAAACCAAGAAGAAGTCGACTACTACTGGGACAAACTGAGTGAGGGCAGTCCCGAGGCGTCGCAGCAATGCGGCTGGGTGACGGACAAGTTCGGTCTGTCCTGGCAGGTCGTTCCGAAGGCGCTCAAGGAGATGCTGAGCAGCCCGGACAAGGAGGGAGCCGGACGGGCGACAGTGGCGATGATGCAGATGAAGAAGCTGGATATTGCGGGGTTGCAGAAGGCGTTTGATGGTTGAGTCACCGTGGTTTCAAGAAGGGAGTGTGTCACAGGGTTCTTGGATATGGACCATGGTGTTAAATTGGTAGTATTGTTTGAGCTCCTGGATATGAGAGATTAGTCTTGGTCGTTTCACCGGGGCATGTCAGTTCCTGGTCCCTGAAATTGCATGACACAGCTGGAAATACGCGGTATATTAGTACTTCATCACGGTGACTTTCACGAGTTCAAGAGAGTTTCATGAGACGCTGTATTCTATTGCTCCCGCTCCGCTAGAAGCCTCATCGCTATCCTGACTATTAATTACAGAGTAATTTCCTTTCTATATAATAGAGCTGTATGTCTATGGACAGTTTCCTCACGATCACCGTGTCACAAAAGATGGTCTTATGTTATGTACAATTTTGTTTTTTTATTCATCACCGCGTCCCTCCCATGTCTTTGAGATTCCAGGGCCCGGTCCTCCATATCGATTAGATACCTTCAGCTTCTCGCAGCCATCCTACTCACTCCAAACTTCGAACCATTCGTGGTCGAGAATCTTGTCTGCGGAAACCCTGTCTTCAGGATGCCACTTGAAAATGCTGGTGAGCAAGTCGAACAAGAGCTTCATGTCTTGCTCATCCCGCTCAAAGTCCATGCGATCCTCCCACTCGCCCGGGCTGGGCAGCTGCGTAAAGCCAGGAAGTAACCCAGTGGTCCTGTAGTCTTGTTTCGCGACCTCGGCAGCTTGGGCGTGCGTAATGTATAAGCGATAGTTCTCCTTCACCAAGCTGGCAAGCAGCTTGTTAGAGAAACCAGTGCTCTCGATCCGCTCCTTCAGATAGATCGCAGAGTTCTTCTGAGGCATGGAAACAGCGAGAGACTCGTCGTTTTCGTCGTTCTTGTACTCGTACTTAAACTCTTCTTTCCAGGCGGCGCGAAATGGTTGGGGCGATGGGCCCATGAGGTCCTCCATGGCCCACATAACCGGATGCACCTCAGATACCTCGCCAAACGGCATGAGACCAGTTGCGATGCAGGCGATAGTACATCCAAGGGTCCAGACATCGGTTGCGGGACCCAATGTTGACCGACGAAAGATGTCTTCCGGAGCAGCGTACTTAGTCGGGATGCCTGTGTCTAATGGTGGGTCGTTGGCATCATAGCAAATACCCAAATCGGTGATCGACACCTTGGTTGAGCACAAGCCGGAGCTGAAATTGAGGCAGGCCTGAGGAACGAGGTATTCGGGTACGCCATCTGCGACCTTGGCACCATCTGACGCGATAACCTTGACGCGCTTTGGGGATCCAAGCAGTTGCGTAAGCTCCTCCTCGGACATCGAGTCGACGCGATCATCAAGCTGGAACAAAATATTCTCAGGGCGGAGATCTCCATGGCAGATTTCTCGTTGATGCAGATAACTCATCCCTTTTGTGATCTGGAAACAGACGCCCTTGAGAAGCTCTGGGTAATTGCCGTACCAGTTGTAGAGCTCTGTGACCCTGGGCCCGAGTAGCGGCATTACCGCACAAAGGTGGCGTCCATTAGGCCCGTCCATCCAGAAGTACTCGATTGGCAAGGCGATGTGCTGTTGGGCAAGGGCCTCGGGCGTGACATCCGCGAAGCGCTCTGAGACGGCGAACTCCGGGCTGTGCTCGGGATTCGACGCTGCCGCAGCATTAATCTTGACAGCCCGCCACTTCTGCTCATAAAGGTCGCGGCAGAGCCAGACGGTCGCAAATCCACCGTCTCCAAGCTTGTGCACAACGCGGTACCGACCGGCGTTGCCAAGCGTGTCGCCGAGATGTACTGGGTGAAATCCTCCAACGCAATAGTCATTCGGGCTCTCAACAGGAGCTGGATACTCGATATCGTAGTAGACATGGTCGTTGCCGTCAGGCGAGCTGGCGGGCGGATACTCGTGCGCATCGCTGAACTGCTCGTCGCTGGGGTCGCTGGGCGTGTTGCTGTGCATCGTGTTGCCGCGGTCGGCGGGGGGGCCCAGACAAGCAGGGAGAGCTGGGCTCGGGCGGGCTGAATATCTTGTGGCTGGTTTTGGTCGTGTCGCAAGTCTCAACTTTGCTCACCGGCTGGGTTTGATGCGGGGAGAGAGCTTGGCTGGATGCGACAAGGTGAGGAAGGCGCGAATGGAAGTGGTGATAAGGTTCGGTTTGCTCGCTTGGCTCGTATGGCAATGGAAGAGCCAGGGCAAGGGAAAAGTGAGAGTGTGGCATGTTTTAAAAGGAAAGCACGCTAGTGGTTTCTCGCGGGTAACAATCGAACAGCAGGTGGCAGGAGAGAACAGGATGGCGGACAAAGCATGTGTGCTAGAACTGTCGTGGGAGAAATATATCTGCGGGGCTGTTCGTGAAATAAAGGAAACAATGCGGACAGTCTCTCCTGCCAACATTTCCTTTGCCAACAGGTACGGTACCGGGTCATTGGGAGCACCAAGTCGCCGGCCGGGAGTTCGGGTCACCCTTTGTGAAAGAGAACAAAGAGGGCTCGGCAGGCACAATGCGCTATCTCATCCTAATTTTGAGTGTGAGCAATTCATCGAGGCACCAGCCCCACCACCAGCTCAAGTTATTCACTTCAAGTTTTCCGTGACCTTCTGTGTGAGCAATGGCCCGACTCATCTACGTCTGCTTCCTCAGGCGTGTGCAAAAAAAAAATTTCCTGCCTCCATGAGCGACGCAAGAATTTCAGCCCTGGCTTTCCACCTTCGTTTCTTTTTTTTCACGCGAGTTGATCGAGGACGGCGCATTTCTTTGAGATCTCGGTTGAGATCTCGGTCGCTCGGGTACCAGGTATGTCATGGTCAACAAAAAGAACATTGTTCTCAAGTGTTCAAGTACAGGTCAACAAACAACCGGCCCAGCAAAATACAGCAAGTCTATTTCTGGATTTCAAGTCCTATTTCTGCGTCTGTTTTATGACAGAAACCCTGGGCAAAGGACAGCTGAAGTGTATTGTAACCTCTCCAGGTGGCTTTGAGCGTTTATAAACCGCAGTGGTATCGCTCCCAACCTAGGTATGTCTTTGCTTTGCGTCCGCCTTCACTTCAATTCCTAAGCCTGTGGACTCTAACAGTCACGACTTAGGCTCGACAAGCAGTACTCCTTAAAGGACTTCAGCAGCACTCGCTATCCCCAAGAACTAAGAAGCACATCGACCACCGAGAAAGAAGATGGACGGCAATTCTCGACGCAACAATAACGCCAACAACCGATTCGGTGCTGGCAACATGAACGGCAGAGCAAGCAACTTCAACCGGCAGAACTCTCGCGCGGTCGGGGCGGCCGGCTGGAGGGGCGGCGCCGATGGCGGAAACTCGGAACGTCAGAACTCTCGGTTTCCGGCTGGAAACAACAGGGCCGCCGCAAGCAACAGGCAACACCTGGACGACGGCCGGTCTTGGCGAGCCGAGGATCCTAACCAGGGAGCCCTAGAGCAAGTAGCTAGAGACCCTCTATCGGGAGAAGGCAAGCGGTTTTATATTACGAAAGACAAGATCTACGGTGGTGGCGGGCCTCTGCCCGCCAACCGGGGGAACGGTGTACCATATCAGATCCATAGAACAACAGGCTTGGGGACTCTGCAAAATCCTGAGATTGTCTGGCTTGTCCGCCCCGTTGAGCTCAACTTTACACGAGAGCGAGAAACGATGAAACAGGCCGCTCTTGACGTTGGCGTAAAGTGCATCGTTGTACGAACGCCGCCGCACAACCAGATGCAGGTGAGGGATGTCACGGGTGCCCCGATCATCATTACCATGAACGGCGGCCAGACAGCCCAGCGAACCGAGAGGTCGGAATGGCATTATACCGTGTGGCTCGGTGAAAGCCGACAGAAGTTGCAGCTTCAAGGTCACCTATTCGTCTACGGCCCAGACGATACCCGGGGCACGCCGCTCACGCTCATTCGAAACCCCTCGCACCGGCGGGGTGTTCGGTCGAACCGTCCATGCGACGCCGACTACTACGAGTACTGGGGGGCTCTTAAAGCTGATATACGCGCCAAGCCTGCAGCCGCAACTACTGGCAGCACCGCTACCACGAGCAAGATTACCAACATGTTTAGCGCTCTTGCTATCGATGAAGAGTGAGACTCGGCACAGCCACTTGAAGCGTGAGAGAGTATGTAGAATTATGATGTGCGTAACAAAGATACGATGATAGACTGCATGAATTACTGGCGTGCATGGAAGGGTCGCGATAGGTTAGAGCCTAGAATACCTAGGTAGCGAACTCCTCACATAAAATAGAGAAAATCCCCCCCAAAACTGTTCCCCAATTGCCTCTGAATTTCCCTCCTCAAAACTATGTCGCCCCTCAATTTGATCAATCCCAGGCGAGTTGTGAAGACCCTGTCGGTCTTGCAGGCCTATATTTGCATTTCAACGACCCCAGTTGTGTTGATCAACACCTCACTTGCATTGTCAATAGACCCAAATCACGTTTCGACGAACCTCACCTCTGTCGCAACATGTCTCACGTGTGTTTGAAATGAAGAGGTCTGCCAGCTCGTCCTGGTCATATGGGATGTCGAAAAGCTTCCTCGTCAACGCAAAACCTGTTCTATTTGCTCTCAGATAGCAGTGTGCGGCCCAATAGTGGGCAATCCAATATCCGGAGGATCAGAAAGAAACATGTCAAAATCCAACTCCTCACCGCTAGCTCCCGGGGGCATGTTCGGCGACGCGAACTCGGCCTGGGCCTGAACTTCTGACTCGAGTATGAGGGGGCTGAACGCGGTGAATTCACACCCTGTCCCATTTGTTTGTGTGTTGTGTTGATAAGCCTAGATCTGATCGGCCGCGTATGTTGAGTGGCGTTCGTTGCCAGGGATTGGGCGGATTCCATTTGTTGTTGCTGCGGAGCTTCTGGTAGCGAATTGGGCAACGAGTTCGTCAGCGAGTTTGACGAGGACCCCGAGCCCTGAAGCGTCATCCCCAACGCCCTTGTGGTGCTCAGACGCACTAGTAACTGTTTGTAGAGCGAAGTGTGCCCAGCCTGGATCAAGCTCCGCATTCGGTATTCTCTTTTCTCGTCGTCCAGGTCTCGGGAGTCGTGTTGCCTCAGAGTTTCCATCATGGTGTCGAGGCCTTCCTCGCTCTGCAAGTACTCATGAAACGACAGCAGATCCTCCGACAAGCCGACGTCGATGTATGGCGATGATGGCCTCGGGTGACCCGGAAACAGCAAGAACACGACCCTATAATCGACACCATGAATTTCCCTTTCCTTCTTCGGAACTGAGCGGTTGCCGCCTTGGCCTGAGCCAGACTGAGCCAGACTGAGCGAGGGGGTCACAGTTCTAGACTGCCTCAGCTACAGTTGCCACGGGTCTAAAATGGCGGTGGAGTTACGAGGACCCAGTTTTAGGACCTCTACCACTACCACCTAGCCGGGCTTTCCTTCACTCCAACTAAAGGAGAAGAAAAACCCTGCAATTTTAACAAGTGGATAAATTATATATATTATATTGGATTCTAAAGTGTTGCTCTCTACCTTTTCCAGTGTCTCTAAAGTGGTTACGCCCAGGTTAACCTATCCATTTTTCTAAACTTATTATTATGAACACTTCTTTCACTAAGCGTAACGATAACTAGGTATTTCGGTATAGTATCATTACGGTTTAACATTGCAGCTTAGGATTACTAAAGGAGGAAAACGTCTGTCACGGAAATTACTACTATATAAGCTTACAAACACTATAAGGATACCTAACAGTGTAGAATAAGATCACCTAACCACAGACTTACTAACGTACACGGATACTACCCAGACAGAGATATATAGATAGAATTAGAAAGGTTAAGTATATAGGGAGAGGAGGACGTATTATTAAGTTAAATTATCTTGAGTTCCTCTAAGTATCTAGCAAGTAGAAAAAGGGGCCTATTGAACTGGTGCGGTGGCGTAACAGAGAAGAAACCACAAAGAGAACCACACCTATAGAACGTCGCAGTCGGCCTGGAAGGCCGACTCCCAGATTACTGGTCCTCCGATCGGAGGGATATAAATGTAACTAACGTAGAAAAACAGATACGTACCTAGTATAGAACAAAACCTAGTATATAGCGGTGCCTAACATGGAACGGAGCCTACCATGGAACAGCAAAGGAAAGGCGACTGTGGATTAGGTTATCTTCCTTCGATCGAAGGGCTAAAATGTTACTGGGCTTTTAATAGGAGGTCATCGTGGTGAAAATCGTCGGATTGATGATTCTTGAAAGAAGCACGGTTCAAAGAACCGCGCGGCGAGGCTCCTTTTTGACGGTGGCACGCGCTAGAGAACGCATCGCTATGTACATAAACGGCTACAGTAATATTACACACAGAGCCTAAAAAGAACGACAGGGTCGGCCTGAACAAACGCCCCGAGTCACTAATAAAAGGCTTTAACTTAATATCTAAAATTAAGATTAATCACCCCTTTTAACATCTTAAAATTTCTAGCGTCGCTTCGTTCGTCATTACGCGACG
>Ga0247780_1000683_pt1 | contig 28967 bp, 19 predicted proteins | sample UWRJL079202R5_FD_179927 | JGI IMG/M metagenome (GOLD analysis project Ga0247780, IMG submission 179927) | Plant litter microbial communities from Arlington Agricultural Research Station in Wisconsin, United States - UWRJ-L079-202R-5 | ecosystem: Environmental > Terrestrial > Plant litter >... | reverse complement strand
GATGGTGATACTTTTGTTACGTCACGATGCATGGTTGAACGGTGAATGTTTTGTCTGATACTGGATCGGTGACAAAGGGGGAAAGAGCGGAGTGCGCGATGCGCCTTGACCAAGTCATAGCCGACAACCATGCATGGTATGTGGTGGTAAAAACCGGAGCAGATCGGTTCCAACCGGTTGGAAGACGGCAGAAATCGGAACTATGGATCGATATTAGTACCCCAATCCACGAAACCTTCTCCCGCGAGGGGCTTCCACACCTTCTAGAGCCCTAAATGCCTCTGGTCCCCCTTACGCCCCTTTCATTCTGCCATAACGGCAGTCGGAACACCGAGGCGGTGCCATGTGCGCGATTTGCGTGACCGCCGGCTGTGCGTCACAGCGGTTTTACCGTGCCCCTGGCTTGTAGTCGGTATCTAAGCCAAGTCAGTGCGCAGTGCCAAGGCAGATTTGCATGGGATACATATACCGGGCCGACGGCAGGCATGGCTTCCCGAAAACTCAAGACTCCACCATTCGACGCCTGTGAACTCGGAGAGAATCAGCTCGCGCGAAGCCACTCCGCACAGAACGCACTGAAACTGCACAGGATCATGCAGGCTATTACCCCAAAACAGTCCACAGACGGTCCTTCCCCGATGGAAGTGGCCGAATGCGTGTGGGGCCGACGGCCCAACCACAAGTACGAAGACAGCGACATAGACGCCTACCTCAATTACTACCAGCGACAGTGGGACTACTACCATTCCGAGCAGGGACTCAGCATATTCCAGAATTTCGGTGACTTTGCCAAGGTCGTCGAGCAGATCAAGAATGGCGCAACACCAGGCGACATCATTTCCCAGTTGGAGGAGGAGCACCAGGGCAAAGAATACGCGAAGCATGTCTTCCAAGACTCGGTGGAGCTAGCAGCGCGCACCCTCACGATTGTGCGCGTTGGCAATCCAGAATTAACCTGGACGGAAAAGGAGTCCCTGCGGCGGTTTCTCGACCGACAATTCTCTAAGGCGCCAGTTCTTAATTGCGAGAAAACGACACTAATGAACAAAGCTTTCGACGCATGGGCAATTGAGAACTGGGGCGGCATCTTAATCGAGCTGACAGATAACCTGGCCGATCACCTTCGCCTTATTAGGAACGGGTCAGCTGTGCTTGTTTTCCATCACGTCTCGTTTCTCAAGTACCAGGATAGCAGGCACGTCTCTCCAGTGCATAGTCCATCCCCTACACCCTTTTCCAACCCCCAAAGTCTAACAAGATGTCTCTATAGCAACTCTGAACTACTCCCCCCCGAACTTGTAAAGGAAACCCTCAAGACCCTCTCAATGCTCTTCCCGCATAAAGAATTCAGCTCCCGGGTCGGAGTTGGCTTTAAGCACCAGAAAGGGAAATGGCTCAAGGCCACCTGTGGCACCTGGGAGGCCAAGACTGGTGGCAAGGTTGACTCGCAGCTGTTCAGTTGCCCAGCTCTAGTGCCTTTTGAGGGCCGGAGAATCAAGACGTTTCAATACTGGAGGGACCGGCTGGTGGCGTTGAAGCAGAAGTATGATGAGGGGCCGGTGCCGCAGCAGAGCGTGCTGAGTGCACCTTTGTCTCGTCATCGGTTCAGTCCGCTTGGGGTCCCTGACCAGGGGATTGCGTAAGGTCAGGATTCAGGTACTAGCTGGGGCTTGGACGTAATGGTATAGGGGTTTATTGTGGACAGTTATTAAAGCGATAATGCAGCCTACTCCTTAGCAGTGAATAGTAGTACCTACTGCCTAGGTACCTTTTTTAATATTAACAGACTAACTGCTTGCAACTTATCGCGTTCTGATTCACCGTCCCTAACAACTTGAAGTCCAACCGTGCGCAGGTCCTCTTACTCTGCATTCAGACTGATGACCGATCTCTGACCACTGACCTTTCCATACTTGAGGAGCTCCCATGCTGCCTGTACTTGTGATAGACCGCCCAACTCTCGAACGGGGACTATTTTGAGCTCCCCCGACTGTAAAGCGCCCTCCATGTATTCCCACCATACCCATTTAGTAAACTCCTCGTTCTTCGGGTCCAGAGAGTCGTCCAGACATTGGGCAAAATGGCCCGTGACACCCTCCGGCAATTTCACCCCTGGCCGTACGCCCATTGTCAACAGAAAAGAGCCACCTCCCAGGGCGGCCAAGACCCCCTTATCACGACCTGGTCCTCGGCCGAATCGGCAGCTGCAAGCACAGCCTTGTACAGCCCAAGCGCAATGAGCTCTTCGGACGCCTCCGGTGCTTTCCGGTCAACAAAGTACGTTGTGCCATCTGAGGGGACCATTGGACTACTGAGATTCACGACGCCGCCTACACAACATTGGTGTAGAGTGACGTTAAGTCCCAACTTAACGAGGATTTCCCAACCGCAACCGCAACCGTAACTGTAACAACCGCCAGCCCAGCCTCCTCGGGCACCACCGATGTTTACAGCCTCTACACGTGGGAGTGCTCAGGCGGTGGCTCGGCCTCTATCAAGTACCACGTCAGTGAAACGAGCGCCGGCTTATGCACATCCAGAGACAACGAGATTACCGATGACCCGGCCAACCTGCCTATACCCTACACCATCTGTAGCGCGGCGCACTCATTGACTGATTGGTATTTTGACGACAACGGGTTCGCTTGCGATCATAATAGTACTGGCGGTGTATGTTGCGTTGGGTCTTTTGGGTCATCGACATCATGCATAAACGCTAGAGACCAGTCATGCATGGTCTGAAAAGCCCTCTCGTGCCATGACGTGTGCACTGGATGAAGGGCTAGCAGTAGTAAGTTGTAAAAGAGAGAGGGTTTTTTTTTGCGACTAATGTTTAGATAAATGAATACAATGTGCTAGTTGAGACAGAAGATGCCAGTGACCCCACTGGGCGTTTCCATAATCTCATCCTGCGACGCTCCCTTCAGGTTACACGCTGCCATCAGGAGGAGTCGTTACCTAGTTATTGATCCTTTCGCACCACCAAAGTGTCGCTGCATGTGGATCTAGCCACCAGCCATTGGTACCAAGACAAAAAGGTAGGCAGGCCGTGCGCTGATAGTAATTTTGATGTCGATGGCGTAGCGGGTGGGTAAATGCGTTCTTCTCCCACCATCCCGCTAAAACTCCACACCTGACCGTGACACTGCCGAACAGCCGGAGCTGAGCATTTCACGGCATCCAATCTTTATGTGGTGAATCTTCGAATTTTTGATGCAGCCCTGTCCCGACAACGCGGCGGCAACGAGCCCGAGGCGTTAGGTAAGATGCGTGCTGTGATGCTGTGACCGCTCCGCTCGCGCTGTTGGCTGCCGACATGTTATGTTGCAAACTATGGTAGTTGGTGGTAGTTGGTGCCCAGGTACCTAGGTAGCATCGGTCGGCGAGCCAAGTTTCTCTCATTCGAGGTACCTTACATTTATTTATAAGTAGCTAAAAGGATTTAGTGGAGCTGGGAGGATGCCCCTTGGAGGCGGACTCGCAGGCTGTCATTGCCAACCGTGGTCTGGCGACCGCCGCGCTCTCCCTTCTTTTTATCCTTCCAAAGGTTCTCAGCCGGCCCTGAGTTTTGGCAACCTCAACCTTCCTTTCAGGTGTGACGTTGAGAAATAAAGCTCTTCTTAACCTAGTTCTAGGTAATTGTTACCACCGTGGTCGGTGGCTGCAGTGGTCCACCGCCTTCCATTAGCAGAATACGGCCCACTGATAACCCCCCCCTCCTTCCTCTCTCGCCATCGCAATCATCCGTCATCCTCAAACAAAGCCCAACGCCATCATTGAAAGCAAATAAAATCGGCGCATAGCATCATTCACTGCGGGATACTGTCGGTACGACCACCACATGTCCTCTGTTCCACCACTCTCCGGATGGCGCAGTCCGCTTCGCTGTCGTTCTACTCCTTCTAGTAACCGTCCCACCATGCATCGCACGGGCCGAGAGCCACACGGCCTTGCCGACTACATCACCAGACAAAATATTGCCGGGCTCGGTCGCTTTTGGCTTTGATCTGGGCCAGTCATACGGGTGCGTCTGATCCTGTGGAAATCGAGCACATTGATACTACGCTCATGACGTTCGTCACTAACAATACGGCTCTCCCGTTATCAGCGCATCCGCCGCCCGCTTCGAGAATGGCACAACTATCCCCCTGGTCAAGATCCACGGGTCAGCCGACTACGTAGCCCTGATGGAAAGCCTAGTCGGGCAGCCCACGACGCCGCACTGGCTCTCCTACGCAGGCACCGTCGGCCGCTTGCTCGGCCTGTTCCGAGCCCTCACACGGAGCCTGGGCCTTGCCCCCACCAACGAGAGCCACGTTCTGGCCGAGATGATAGTCGCGCTCAAGACGGCTTCTGAGACCGCCCTGCAGACTCAGATCAACGCAGTCGCGGTGACTGCGCCGTGGATGGCGGCCTGGGACAACCAGATCCCCGCTGACAGTGTCATCAACGACGCCCTGCTGCTCACCGGCCTGAAGCCGTGGAGTCGGTGGGCCGACGCGGAAAACTACCTCGGCTAGATTAGCGCTGCCTTGGCCAGCGAGGAGAGATGGACGTGTCCTAGAAACTGATGCGCGGGCCACTGGATGGAGGTGGAAGGAGAGGCGACCGAGGGAGGTCCCATATTTCTTGTCATGTTGGCCATTCTTTTCCAAGACGGGGATCAATCTCGAGACTAACGACTTGCCCGACCCGCACAGCTTCACAAACCGCTCGCTGTATGCATCTTTTCAACTCAGCGAGTGCTATTACTTCGGCTCGGTGGATAACCGCTTCGCATCGATAGACCCTCAGTACGGCCTCAATCAGGCGAGCCAAGCGGAGTCGCCGATACAATTCTGGACCGAACTGAGACTGCACCTCATCTCTCTCACCAAGAAACATAAGGCGCAAGACCTACGAGGTCACGCTCAACTTCCATTGACAATGCTCGTGACGGGAGAGGCAGCAGATACCCCGGAGTTCCTGGATGTGATACATGATGTCGCCTGGGACATACAACAGCTTTGCACAAGCGAGCCTAAGGCCGTGGGATGCAAGGAAAACAGAGTGGGGGAAGGTGTCGAGCTCGTGACCCTGAATGACCGGACGTACGGGCCCGCCAAAGGCGCCGCGTTCTGGTTGTGGACGAGAATGAGTCGGACGTATTGCGCAGAGATCGATGCTGCGGAAGGCATCGTGGACCAATATGACATGATAAGGGAGGCTGATGGGGAGCTATAGTGGTCGAATTTCAAGGCCACTACGATGGAATGTCGGAATATCCTTGTCGAGGGAGGGATGCGTGCTCGCCCGGGGATTTCTGCGGGGCGTGGCTGCTGGTTAATGCATTGGCGCTGGTTGTATCCGCCGGAAAGTTGCTGTCCTACTCGCCGCCTACAAACGGGCGGTAACGGGTATAAACTGTTTCAAACGGGAACTCCGACCTACGTGGACGGTCCAAATCAGGCTCACTGCTCGGCTCCAAGCGCAAGCAGGATATTCCATGAGACAGCGATCTCGCAACATTCTCCAACCATTCGCTTATGCACCTTGCTTGCTTATACTTGGTGAGAGCTATTGCTTTGGACTAACTCATCATCCATCTTCCAAAAAAAAAAACCGTATGCAGAGGGAAATCTAGAACAACATCGACCCGGTTCCGGTTTGCGACGGGGAGGCCTCCCAGCTCCACCCTCGTGCAAGTGCAGCAACACGATGAGGTATTTCTTTTCCAGTCCCAGATAGGCCAACACAATACCCCAGGCTTACTACAGTAGGTACGACATACCTTAGCGGCAGCTCATCGATCGCCGGGATGCGTCCCGACTGGAGGAGCTATGATGATGAGAACCTTGTCTGACTGCGCCACCCGTGGATCGGCAGAGGACAGCTCCTACAGCATGTAAATTCCCGGAACGAATCAACCACAACGGCGGCCCGAGAGCACTAGACCACGATAGGGATCCCGACGCAGTGTAACAAGATCGATTGGTTCGGAGAAAAAAGGCATGTCCGTTCCCCACGACGCCATCCCCCCTGCCGGACCTGCATGTCACCACCAAGCTGAGCCGCCATATCAAAGATACATGCCCACATCATCAGATTGCAGACACGGAAAATTTCACCGTGGGGCTGTCCGAAAATGCACCACCAACAGAAATTCGATTTGCTAACTAATATGTCATGGATTCCTCCCCTGCCTGGCCATCCACGTCACTTTCCCACGCTTTCTGTTTCGTGTACCCATGCCATCAATCACCATGCAATTCCCGCAACGGGCCCGCCCGGGAACAGTCGCACGAGCAGCTTCCTCATCTCGTCCATGCAGAGCACCGCAAGCGCCAGCGGCAGGGGGATGAACCAAAACTCGAGCGGGACCGACGCCGTGCCAAACAAGTTCTGGATGGCTGGGACCTCGGTTACGAACACAGCAATGACGAGACTGATGGCCATGCTGAGCAGCAGCCACGGGTTGCGGCGCTTAGCCGTGAACGGGTCCGACTGCACGATGCTGAGGCGCCGGCTCCTCACGGCCAGGATGTTGCCCCACTGCAGCAGCACCAGCGTGACGAAGTAGACGCACTGTCCCGTGGCGTTGAAGTGCGCCAGCTCGGCCGCCGTGTACCCGTGGAAGCCGTCGGTGTAGCCCTCGAAGAGCAGGAACAGCTCGCGGGCGGGCATCCCGGCGTGCTTCCACATGTACAGGAAGAACATGGCGTGCGCCGTGACGGTCTCCATGAAGCCCATGAACAGGTAGGCTTGGATGTAGATGCGCGCCGTGATGAGGTGGTTCTTGCGATGGTCGCGCGGCGGGATCGAGAGCAGGTCGAATTCTTCCTTTTCCATGATGAGCGACAGCGACAGGAACAGGTCGGTGAACACGCAGATGATGATCATGAGGAAGGCGCTCAGGGGCAGCGGTAATCCGAAGAATACATTCATCAGGACGGGCCAGATCTCAGACCAGCTGCCGGCCGACAGGAGGTACGCGATGACCTTTTGCAGGTTCTGAAACACGAGGCGCCCGAGCCGGATGGCGTCGACGATGGAGCTGATTTTGGAATCGAGCAGCACCAGATCGGCCGCGTCGAGGGCCACGTCGCTACCGCCTGCGATGGCCACGCCGACATCGGCTGCCCGGAGCGCGGGCGCGTCGTTGACACCGTCGCCCGTCACAGCAACAACATATCCACGGGCGCGGAACTCGTTGACGATGCGGAGCTTCTGCTCGGGCGTCGTGCGCGCGAACACGATTTCCTCGTACTGCGTCACCAGGTTCCAGTCCGGATCGACCAGCCGGGCAATGGCATTGCCTTCGAGAAGGAGACTGGACTTGCTGCTGGTGGTGATGGGGGCGGAAGGTTGAGCTTTGTCGCCGCCGCAGATGGCGTCTAAGCCATGTAGCTCTTCATCGGCTGGGCCCGTGAAAATACCGATGTTTCGAGCTACAGCTGCCGCGGTCAGGCTGTAGTCGCCCGTGACCATGAAGAAGCGGACGCCGGCGCGGCGGCACGCCTCCACGGTGTCCTTGGCTTCCGGGCGAGGCGGGTCGACGATACCGAGAATGCCGACAACGACGAGATCGGCAATGGCCGCGCCCGCCACCTCGTCGCTGAAGGCGTTGGTGCCCGGCGGGCTGCGCACGGCCATCTCTTTCTCGCAGAGCACCAGCACGCGCTCGGCATTGCGGGAGAGCTTGTCCTGGATGGATTCGAAGGACTGGCGAGCGCCGGCATCCAACGGTTGGACCGAGTCCGACGCGGCCGACCAGAAGTGGGAACAGGCGGGGAGGAGCACGTCGGGTGCGCCCTTGACGATGACGCGGTACCGGGACTCGTCGCCGGCGAGACGTGTCATGGACAGCATCCACTTGTTCTTGGAGTTGAACGGAATCTCGTGGACCCGCGGCGTCACCTTGCGCACGGCATCGCTGCGCTCTCCCTCCCTGCTGTCCCTTTCCGCAGCGAACCGCAGAACCGCAGCGTCGGTGGCGTTGCCTTGCACGCCCCGCTCGGCGACGGGACGGCCAAGGGATGTCGGCTCAAACGAAGCGTCGTTGCAGAGCAGCGCCGCCCGCAGGAGAGCACCCGAGCCCCCCTCGCCTGCCTCACGCCGCCAGTCGTCGGGCGACGCAAACAGCCGGTCCGCCGTTGCCACCGAGGCCACGGTCATCTTTCCCTGCGTCAGCGTCCCCGTCTTGTCCGAGCACAGCACATTGACGCACCCCAGCGTCTCGACCGTGGCCAGCCCCTTGGGCAGGATATTAACCGCCTTCATGCGGCCCGCCACCACCATCAGCGTCAGCGCCACGGCCACCGGCATGCCCTCGGGGATGAAGGCCACCACGCAGCCCATGACGTTGTTGAGCATGGCCACGACGTTCATGTACGCAAAGTGCTGTACGCGCAGCCACCCGACCCACGTCAGCAAGATCAGCAGCGCCAGACACACCGTCAGACACACAATAATCCGCACAAACCGCCAGATCTCGCGCTGGATCAACGTCGGCGTGTCCCCCGTCGCCGACGCCGCAATCGCCACGCGGCCCATCGCCGAGCGCGCCCCCGTCAGCACCACAACCCCAACACCGCTCCCATTCACCACCGCCGTGCCCATCAGCGCAATATTCCGCGACTCCAGGAAACTCTCATCCGTCGCCTCCACCGCCGCCTCCACATCATCCGCCTCGCCCGTCAAAACCTCCCTGCCGAACCGCATATCCGCCGAGTGGCTCAGCAGCCTCAGATCCGCCGGCACTCGGCTCCCAATCTTCAGATGCACCACATCGCCCGCCACTAGCTCTGACGCAGGCACCCCACACACCTCCCCGTCGCGCACCACGAGCGTCTCGGCCGGCAGCAGGTCCAGAATCGACTTGATGGTGCGGCTGGTCGACCAGTCCTGAAACGCCGAGAAGCTCGCCTGCAAGGCAATCACAATGAGCACCAGTATCGCGAGCGCCAGATTCGTTGCCGACGGCGGGTCACTAAGCGGACGCCAGCACAGGAAGAAAATCACCACGCCGACCCAGAGCACCGAGCAGAATCCGCCGAATACGTAGGAGAGGAGCTTGGCGAGGTAGTTGGTGCGTGCGGCCGGGAGGGTGTTGGGGCCGTCGCGGCGCAGACGGGTTAAGGCCACCGAGGGGGAGAGGCCCTCGGTGGGGGAGACGTTGAGGCGCTGCAGGACTTGCGAGGAGGAGAGGGTGTGCCAGGGGAGGGTGACAAAGTAGTCGCTGTCGTTTTCGTTGGGGAAGGCGTCCTTGGCCTTGACGGGGTCGTCGTCGCGCTGGCGAGACTCGGAGACGTGGATTGATAGCGTGCGGAACTCGGTCTGGACTCCGGAGTATGGGGAGGCCGGTGCGCGGTGGATCGAGCTGTGGCGACTCAGGGAGCGGCGGCGGGAGAGGGAGCGGGAAAGCCGTCTGCCGTGGCTGGGTCCTTGGGGCTTGTCGGCGTGGCCTTGTCCGTATTTGTGTCCAGGCTGGGGAGGGTCGAAGGTGATGCGGCCTGACCGGCCGCGGTTGGCTTCGATGTCGAGATCGCCGGCCTCTTTTTCAGGGGCATCGCCGCCCCCTGGTGTAGTGGTGCTGCTCATGATTTGGGTTGGAGGGGGAGTTGGTCTTGAAGAAAAACAAAGGTATGGTAGGAGGTGGAATCTGAGTGATTGCTAACACGAGACGATGGCGAACGATGTCTCTTTATCGGCTCTTTCTCGCAGGAATAAACATCGCGGCTCAGCGGTAGATGTAGTCCTCTTGAATTTGCGCCAGAAGACTCAACATGATGAGGGTTCCACAGATCGGCCAACCAAAACGAAGGCGAAGCGGGACGCGGGATTTTTTTCCAGTCAGTGAGAATTTGCAGCATCGCGGAATCCGTTGCAGCATCGCAGAATCCACGGCAATTACGTGAATTTTACCTAAGGTAAACAAATGGGCACGTACCGGCTTATACCCGGCCTGTTTTCCCATTTGGGCCTCCCGGAGGCACAGCCCGGTCCAGGCCTTGCGCGATTTGATGTCTAGGTACCTGGGCTGGGGGCACAGGGGATGCGGATGCGAGAGGTGTCACAGCGTACCGGGCATGGAGGTGGACAGCATGACATACATAACCAGCACTAAGGAGGGAATGTTGACGGTCAAGGCCCGGACACATGTGAGAAGAGGCCGCCCGAGGAGTATTGCTAATGAGACCAGCACGACCAGTTTCCTCGACCAGACTCTCTGTCTCCTTCATCAGCAGTCCCTGCCAAGGAGACCTCTATTCGTGTCTGTCTCTTCTTTCTTTTCTTCTCATCCTCCTTCATCCATCCCTTCAATGTTCCGAACCATGGCTCCCGCCACTTCCACCAACAGTCCTGCTCCCGCCAACTCCAGCCCTCCTCCCGTCAACGCCGTCACGCCCACCATCGCCACCATCGTCTGCATCATCGTCGCCGCCGTGGTTGGCATCATTGCCTGTGCCCTCCACCGCTATGCATTCCCTCGCCTCGCAGCAGCCCACTCGCCCACAGCAGCAGCAGCGAACACGCATCCGCACCACCCGAATCCAGACCTCCCAGTTCGTCGCAGTAGCAGCCGCAAGCACCTCGACGCTGAGACGGTCGAGTCTATCCCCATTGTTCCCTACAAGGAGGCAAGTGGACAAGACGACAACGACCACGTCTGTCCTATCTGCACCGATCGGCTGGATGTTGGTCTGAACGATGGGAGGAGCGGACAGCCCGTCAAGCAGCTTGCGTGTGGACATTGCTTCCACCCGGGGTGTATCGAGCCGTGGCTGTTGGGGTTTGCGGTGACTTGTCCCTTGTGGCGCGTATCCCCAGTCCCATTCTTCCTTTCTAGGCTTTCTAGGGGGCATACCTCGGTTGCGGGGGGGATTTCCACGGGTGGCTGAGTGGTTGATGGGTGATGATTGATGATTGATGATTGCTTGCTAACTTGGTGGCTGGGGGGGTCTAGTCGCGTCGATTTAAGGGCTGTGTATGTCCCGGGAGGGGGCGGTGAAGGCTCCTGATCTTGTTTGGAAAGGGGTTGGGTAATAGCCCGACTGGCTACCTGGTCTGGGTGTACACAAAAGATCCTCTGTTCGTGAACCTGGCTGGAGCTAAGTGACGCTGATTCAAGGGACTCGGACAAATCTGACCTGTCTGTCATCCAGTCGCGTGGCTACCTCATGCCCAGGAACTAGAATTGAAGCCGTCGCAGGCGAGAGGCAACGCCGGACACAAGCCTGGGGACCAGCCTTCATTATTACCGCTGTGGCTGGGCATGCTCCCGCGAGATTTACCGGGATCGGGACCGTTATCTGGTATTAATCGACGGCTGATACTACCTACCTATCAGGCCGATTTTCCTGCGAGGCTGAGATCTTGGCAACAGAGAGCGCGGCTATGCAGGTACTTGGTCACTCATCCTCCTCTGGATTATCTGTTTCTCAAAGTAGGCGAACCTCTTGTAGGTCCGAGTGTCATGGAAGGTATGTCATCAACTCCCATCATTACTTCCATCATTTTCGCCGAACCAAGACAACTGCGCGTGTATCAAGGCCAAACAACTAACACATCTGTGTCAACGCTAGACAGCAAATTTCCCCAACCTAGACGATCTTATCACCATGTTCTGGCCCGAGTCCGAGAGACAGAGAGCAACCGAGTTTGCAGAATCGTGGGAGGCGTAGTTGACGCAGAGTGGTGCCGATGATACGGGGGGCGCAGATACGGGGGACGCTCAGGGGGAAATAGGCAAGAGTCCCGAAAAGGAGACAGAAAATTCCACGGAGAGAGAGGTTGGCGATGGCGGTAAACAAGAATAAGGCAGAGCGGTGAGTGTAGTAGGCGCTGGTATGACTGCGGCAAGCCTGTTGTGGGGTCTTTCAAAGTGAGGGCCCATGGGAGGACGAACGCAGAGAATTAAGTTCCGGAAAGACCATTCAAATATACTGCGGCCTAGCTCAATCGTGCCCCTTCAACATTGGAATAGAGTGAAAATGAACATTCTCTTTCCCAGGGTGTTGTGAGGTAATCTACCCGCACTCCGTGTTTTCATCCAATGTTTCCTCTCCTCTACGATTGAACGATCCTTATCAGGGAGCTTCGTTCCTTCCCTCGGCTTCTTTGTGTTCTTATCGCGATAAATATTTCCTCTACTTTCTTCTTCCCCAAGCAATCCGCAACTCTCGGTCAGGTTTGCAGCTGTCAACCAATCCTGAACACACGATGTCCGGCCGCAGCTCGGACTGGGTCTATTCGGCCTCGTCAAATGTGCAGTGAGTCGCGATTGCTCGCCTTGATGAACTGAATCCTGACAATCTGTGCCTTCTAGCGCGACCAACCACCGCGAGTGGCTCACCGGCCCTTACAAGGAATTTTCAGGCGACCTCGCAACTTTTGTGTACGACCAGAACATGAATCGCCTGGAGGTTCTCGGAATGGGAACCGTCGAGTTACCAATTGAGCGCCCGAAAACCAATGGCCAAAGGATAAATGGCATCCTTCGCCTCCGGGGCGTGCTTCACGTCCCCGGCGCGGTTTGCAATGTCGTCAGCAAGAGCTTTCTCGCGCAGGCGCACAACGTCGTCGCGGGCACCGAGTCAACGCCTGAGGGGCCGGTGTCAACCTTGTTCAGAAACGGTGACGGCGTGAGAATTGCATCGCTGATCTCTCGCGAAAACTGCCTTTCGGGTCTGGAGTTTCTGAAGCTCAGCGAGCCGCCTGTGGGCCCGGATTTTATCGAAGGTGTGTGCTAGCGACCTAATGTAGCCGTCTACCCCCAACTAATCATCCAGGCATTTATTTTGCTAACATCTGCTGCCAGCAAAATATGATAATATAGGCGCCTGCAAGCTCACCACTCTCTTCTGGCCACAGTCGGAGCAGGTTAAGCTTCACGAACTGTTGCTGCAGGATGTTGGAGACCGCAAAAGAGGCGACGAAGTCAATACTGAGAAGGTTGCTAGCAAGGCTATTGACACGACGGTGGGCGGCATCCCGGCTGCCAAAGGCGTTTCTGAGAAGACCACCCACGGCAGCAGCAACCAAAAGACCGAAGGGCCCGCGGAGGATATTACACTGCCGACTGCCAGAAGGTTTTCCAAGACTGCCGCCGACGATAGTGGCCACAAGACGGTGAAGGGTTCTACCAGCGAGACGAGCCCGGAGGAGGAACTTGATGAACAAGAGCCAACCGGATGGCTCAAGATATACCGGAAGCGGTACGGACGTTTGGTTTGGGTAGACCGAGGTTGCTCGTGTCCCTTGTCTGCTGGGGATTCGGATACCTGAGGTGCTTTTCCCGGTCACCATTCGATTCGTAATGGATGGTTGATTGGCCTATATACCTAGGAGCATCAGAAATTAACAGAAACTATTCTCAAAAGCAGTTTTTAGTCTTTCCTGTATTCCTCGTTCCTGGCAGTCACTCAATAAAAGTCGGGAGCAAATTGCGACGTTGATATGTCCAAGTCCGACGCTCGCATTCCCGAGAACACATCGTTGTAAACTGGGTCCGCTACATCCCGATCTCTTTTGCCATGGCAATAGAAATCGCGGGGCGTGCCTAATATCCACGGCGAATGCTGCCGAATTGGTCGCTGCCTAGGGGTATTTAGATCCATAAACCCCAGCTCCTCTCCCCCTTTTATCTCATCCAAGCCATCACCCCTCAACCACCAACCCCAAAACCAACTCAAAATGGCGGCCCTTTTCCCCATCCTCGTCCTCGCCCTCCTCCCACCATTCCTATCCGCCCCAACCCCCTCCTCTTCCTCCCCCTCCCCCTCCTGCGCCACCCTCTCCCGCTCTCCAACCTTCACGATCTCCTCCCTCCTCTACACGCGCATCTTTGTTGGCCACGCCTGTGTCGGCCCTTCCACCATCTGCCCGCCCTCAACCCTCTACTACGGCTCCCTCTCCTTCACCCTCACCAACTCCGCCCTCTCCCCTGCCGCCCCCCTCAACTGCAACGCCCAATTCATCGACCTAAACGACGTATACAACACCGATGGGGAATCTCCCTACTGCCAAGCCGGCGCGAAGCTTTGGTTGAAATGAGAGCAGGGGATGATCTTTATCCCGGAGCAGCCTGACGAGGCGAGCTGGAAGGAGAAGGAGGTTACAACGTATTTTAAGTTTAGTCGTGTGGAGAATCGGTTGGAGGTCGAGCAGAGTTGGTATTGTGATGGGAGGGGGGAGGGAGGGAAAGAGGTTATGTTTAGGGCGGGGGCGACAGTGAGTCCGGCGTTGGAAAAGGGGGAGGGGGTAGGGGGGTATGTGAGGAATATGACAGCGCCGGGGGTGGTGGTGAGGGTGAGGGAGGGAAGGCGGGTTATAAAGGGGGAGGGGGGTGTAACGGGGACTGTGGTGATGCTAGATGGAGAGGGGATTTAACACACGTTATTTAAGTGTTGTAATTTATACTACTAGCGCTGTATTACTTAGCTATAGGTGGACGCTAGCGCTGGAGAACATAGGGCTTAATACTTGGTGGACCACTGGAATCTTGGGCCGCGACATGTGCACATATGTTTTTAGTTTCTGGCAGTTCTTGAGTGTTTGTATGGTTTGCAAAGACGTGCTGCGGCTATCTGCAGCTGCGGAATCCGGCGGCAGTAGCTACCGTACCCGTCTGCACCAAACAGCCTTTCCAGCTAGTGCACAGTTACACGCAGAACGCTTACCCAGCCGGCTCACCACCCCAAAATGGGAGCGTCTCGACCGTGACGTCCAGATTTTCTTCATGGGTCCATCTCAAGGAGCCTGTGGCTGAGTCAACCGACCTTTGATAGCCGCCCGGATGGTCGCCAAAGCTGACCCCGTTGACTCTCCAGACGGGCCGTCCGCTAAAAAAAACTCGCGGGAATGCTCGCGCAGCTCGCCTACAGTCAGCTGGTCGGCCGCCGACATTCCCTGGCACCTTCTCCAGCCCTGTGCGAGGAGCCGGTATAGGGCGTATCGCAGCGTGCAGTAACTGCTCGTTCGCGGGAGGACCCAACAGTCGACTGGGCAATCCTCATCAATAATCTTGTCCAGCCTCGGTGTCCGGAATTGGAAGAGAAGCAAGGTCTGGCCGTCAAAGCAGAAGATCTGGGGGCATCGATATTTGTGCGCATAACTATTATACTTAGCGTTATTATAACTGGAGCAATACGTGTAAGCAACGCACCCGCGGAGTTCTTGAGAGAGCTTTTTCTGGGAACCCTTAGATGAGATATCTCCAGTCTGCCAGTCCTGCGGAGTAATCAGGTTCCTTTTCATCTCGCCTATGACGCTAGTGGCCTTCGTCGATGTATCGGGATAGACTTGTAAACTTCTGCGAACGTCAACATGCACCATGCCGAAATCTACCTTCCCAATCAATGATGGGTGGAAATTTTTGGATCGGCTTGCCAACCTGTTTCAATGACCATCCTACCAAGCAAGCTATCTCGCGGCGATTTACGGCTCTAGAAATTCCACCACGTACCACCTTGATTGCCTAAGCCTCTCGGAAAGTCTATGGAAAGGTCTGCCGCTGGGGTAGCACCTTGAATGGCGAGCTGCCAACGGGGATCCCTAGGGTACCGTCGGTTGGACAATATCGAGGGCAGGAAGTGCTTGATCTCGGTTACCATGGAGCGCCATCCTCCTGGCGGCTCCTGAGATGAAGTAATAGGCATTCCCCATGACCCATCATCGGCTGCGATAGAGACTAAGAGAAACCCGAAGTAGGCCGCAAAGGCTGCAGGGAGGCGGTAGGAGAGCCGGATGGTGGAGGCCCTCCCGGGGACTCGTCTGTCTTTTGTCCGCCATCATCCCCATGCTCACTGATGAACTGTCTCTTCTTGAGGTTAGATAGTAGCCCGTACCCGCCGTTCAAAGCAGAAAGTTGTCCAACACGCACTACTCGCTCGTCGGTACTATCCCTGGAGATGGCGTGGCTGAAGGGTTTGGACTGTTCACGATTTGTAGCTAAGAATTCTGACAGCATCAATTTGTCCTCTCGCCCCCTCAGTCTGGGCCCCGGGCGCAAGCCTGGCTTCATGTCACCCCGTGTAAGGGCTTGAGAGGTCACCTTCCTAAAAGGGTGGGTCGCAGATCGAGAAACGGAGTGAAACCGATTTTGCGAGCGACTGTATTCTACATTGGCAAATATGTAAACTAGTCCATGGTGGCGACTATCGCACTACCTAGAATAGCTTCTTTTCCGGATGGTCTGTACACGCTAAAGGGCCTATTGCTTCTCCATGCTCGGACGCAGCCGTTGAAGACGCAGCCGATAGTGCATCGTTGATGAGATTGGGCACCGACTCATAGCGCCAAGCAAAAACCCCTTTTCGCTTCCGGGCCCGGCCCCTACGCTCGTCGTCCACATTAGCGGATACAGAGCTGCCGTCATCGCCCCCCCACCCTCTGCAGAGCGCATCCACCGTCTCATCCTTGTAATCCGTCTCGTCCGGCTGCCGCCTCTTCTTTGGGCTGATGCTCCGGCTCCGCGAAAACGAAGCAAAAATGCCGGCCCGACCGACCGCCTGGCTGCCCTGCAGATGCTCTGTGGTCATGCGGCCCGTTGCGGGATCAAAGAGGAGGACGGCATACTTGTGCCGGTCGTGGAAAAAGGGCATGTTTTCGTCGGCAAAAACGGCCCAGGCGAAGCGCGCGAACAGAAACTGCAACGCAACCCCGGTTATGGGCTGGGGGAGGCGATTGTGATAGCGCGGCACCAGCTGGGCCGAGCCGTGCGGAAGGAGGACGTGCAGGACAAGCTGGCAGGGCGGCGGGCCGGCCCCGGACGTCTGCTTTTGTTTGGCCGCAAAGACGAGCCGGCGCGTGTCCAGGAGGTGGTGCACATCTTTGCATAGCAATAGCGCGTTGTTCTCGTCGTCGATGGCGCGATGATGAAGCTCAGGCGGCAGTACTGCTCCATGTTGTTGGATGCGAACCAGTGCCCGGCCGCCAGGGGGACAAGGTGCCCAACCTCGCACGCGTCTACACATGCCGTAATGCAACACGAGCCGTCGCGGGCAGCCGCAGCAATCTTGTGCTTGAGGAACGCGTTGGGCGGCGCGGGCGGGATGGTGACGCCGGACCATGGCGCGGGCATGCCGTTGTGGGGAAATCGCCAGTGGTCAAACGACGGCAGAACCGGGTACTGTTCGGCCACATCCGCACCGAGGCACAGGTAGTACGTGGCTTCGCGCAGGACGCCGTCGGGTGGTCGCGCGGCGCGCTGGAGCCGGCCGTCGGCGTCACGCGTTGCCAGCCATGCGCGGGCCCACGTGTTGCCCGTGACGATGCAGCAGGCTACAAAATCTATGTCGTAGTCGACACCGCCGTCGTCGACCGCATTCAGTCGCAGCAGCGCGGGGTTGGTGTCGGGGTAGGCTGGATGCCGGATGTCAATACGTCGCAAGCTCGCATCGTCTGCTTCGGGCACGGGCAGTACTTGTCGAATGTCCCGCGCTTTGTCGCGCATGAGGGTTATTTAATGAACAAGATTCACATTATGTCTTGCACCAGACTGTCATACAGTCAGACCTCTCCAAAAGACATAGGAATAACCGCTCCCGTCTCGGACGCCAAGGTTAGAGAGCGTCTTCTTCAAATCGCGGCGGCATAATTTCTATTGGCGCGCCTCAGCAGGAAGCTAGAGAACAGGAAGGGACGTGGATGATTTCCTTACCTAAATGAGTGACAGGCGGTTTGATGGCCGATCAGCCATCGGTGCTTAGTTGTTGATGGGGTAGAATTAGGGGGGGAAACGATAGCGGCTAAAAGTCAACATTTTACAAGCGCGCTTCGTTTATCATTTATCTCCAAAGCTTAGGCCAACGACTGATCCAGTGGGGTGGTGCAGCTAACGGCCCGTCTTGGCGCTAGGTGCAATTCTTTCCGGCGGGCCCCTGTAGCCCAACTCACCAAACAAAGAACGCCAAACGCCAAACGCCCAAACGCCCAAACGCCCAAACGCCCATGGTTTCCCCGCAGCAACAAAACGCAGCAATGCGGCCCAACATTCTCGACGCATCTGTCTGCAATCATGTTCCGCGTCCCCGAGGCCATGCACAGCTGGCTTGCGCAGGTCAGCGACGACGCCTCGATCGGCCACGGCAACAATCGCGCGCACCGCTATCACGGCGACGACGACGGTTCGGACGGACGGCCGAGAAAACGACGCCGGTTTGGGTTCGACATGGTGACGCCTTCGTCGTCGGCCGCTCACAGCGCCTCTCCTTCCAAGAAGCGAAAGATGGACGACAAGAGCGCCAGCGACCCTGAGCCCGCGGCCGCGTCGTCCGGTCGCCTCACAAGGACGCTGCCGTCCTCACTCCCCGACGTCGCGACGTTGTCCACAAACCCGCCATTGATTGCGTCCTCGTGTCTAAATGACAGCGTTAAGGGCTCCCGCCGCTCGGGCAGCCCGATCAAAAACATCGCGGGCCTCAAGTGGCTGGAGAAGCCCGTCTACTTTGATTGCTTCCCTGAGGATGCCGCAAGCGCGCCCGAGCTACCCAACGACGTGCGCCAGTTGTATTCCGACATGTACAGCGCCATCCAGTACAAAAAGGGCATCTACCCGGCCGAGGTCCGCGCCCAGATCGAAGCAATCAAACGCGCCAACCATCCCCCCCCCTTGGGCGTTTCGGGAACCTAAACAACAACCACAACAGGGGTCGGAACAGGACCTTACGGGAGACTACCTGGACCACCTGCCTTTTTTTGTGCCCGCCAAGGGCACCACGATTGAGGCCGCCATCGCCTGTGCCGAGTTCTACAAGGTCTGTTCGATCCGCGACGTGACCAAGGAGTGTCTGGCCCTCCGCCGGAGCGAAGCGGCGTGGAATGCCATGGTCCACATCCCCTTGCTGCGTCTCGCGTTCACCCCGCAGCGGCAGCAGCGCCCGCCCGCCGTTCTGTTTGAAAATGCCACCGCGGCCAGGATTCTGCCTTGCTTCCTCCCCGCCCTGAGCGCCAGTGCGGGCAGCGGGGTGGTCGACGGCAAGCTGATCGATTTTGTCCTCATGCCCAACCTCGGGCCTGCGCTGGATGCCACGGCCCGGGATGTGCTCGGCCCGCTCTTGCAACGAAAGCCGGCGAGGACAGTGGCGGCAGCGGTAGCGGACCTTTGTGTCAACCCGACTGAGTACCTCCCGCTGCAGCGTTTTCCTGTCGCTGTATCCATCGAAACCAAGGTGGCCGGAGCAAGCGCGGAAGAGGGAAGACTGCAGCTCGCCATCTGGACAGCTGCTTGGCATAATCGGATGGAACAGCTCGGCCTGGGCGGTAGGAATGGTTTGTTTTTGCCTACCCTGCCACTGATCCTCACGCACGATCACAGATGGGAGCTCTTTCTTGCAGCCGATCGTATCGACAAGATTGTAAGTCTTTTTTTCTCTTTTCTCCGTACCTTGTTCTCCAAGGCTCATGCGTATTCATAGGAAATTTTCGGCCCGCAGCAGATTGGGACAACGGACCATCTAGAAGGGATTTACCAGCTCCTAACCGCACTCCGCCATATTGGAACGTGGGTGGATACAACATTTCGTACGTGGGCAGTCGACTCGTTTGAACAACGTAGTTGTCCCGCCAGTCAGTACCTCGAATTTGGATATGTCGTTACTATCCTCCGACAGTGACGATACAAAATGTACCGGGTGGTGTACAGATGTGCCGCCCGGCATCCCCGACATCTGGGCAACGTAAGGGGGTGGGTCATATCGCAATCAGCTGGTTGAGACGAGCGAGCGAGTGGTTGGTCGAGAGGGAAGTGCATCTATAGACGTTAGGAAAGCGTCCTCTAGGTGTGCTGTTGGTTCTGCCTGACGATAGTGTCTTGACTTATGTCATGTAGCGTTAAGAGCCTGGGCAAGGCAAAGAAAGTATGCAAGAGAAAGAATCTTGGTTTTTATATAATGTAATGGCTGCCCTCTAGCAATACACCTCGCGATGCTCTTACCTATTCTCAGTAAACTCCATCACCTCCGAAGAGGCAAAAAGAAATTTCTGGCCCACACACATCCTTTTGCTTAGGCGACAATTACTTCATACTTCCCTGACCCCTGGGAGGCCCGCAAACAGTCGAGGCACGGCCTCTTGGGAAGAACTAGAGTCCGCTTCAACTGCTGCACGCTCGACGTGGCCATCGCAAGACGGGCTTGCCAATTACCGCAGGCCCTCACAACCACGCTCGTGCCAGGTAAATCGAGGAATTCATCCCATGAGTCTACCAAAATCAGGTTGTCCAAACTCTCGTCGGCTATACGGTCTTTCCGCGCCAATGCCCCGTGCCCATTAAAGCTGTGTGTTATTGCCATGACGTCCAAGCCCCCAAGGTGCTTAGCTTGGTCATTGATAGACACTAGCGACTCTATCAGTACAGTAAGGGTGTCACGGAGGCCACAAGTGCTAACGTCGACGGGTATCTTGAAGTCTGTGAAGGAAAGGTGTGGCGAGGTGCTGGAGAAATGGTCTTCGAATTTTCCGTTAAAATGGAGGTGGTTAATGAGGTTCTATAAAGTGAGGTCGTGGTCCTTAAACCTGGGCGTCGAAGGAGGTACTAAGAAGGTTATTTCACGACGGCCGAGATTCCTAAATACCTGGATAATAGGGGGACTCTGTACTCTTTCGTCTAGGTTAGAGACTAGGTTAGATATGACGTAGATGGAGTTACTGGTAAAGAGGGTTATTATGCTATAGAGGGATATAGGGTGGATGTTAAACTTACCTGTCTTAAACATTATAATATAGGCGAAGCAGACGGCAAGCTGGTCCTTGTTGGTTAGAGACTTTTAGCTTCTCGATGGCGGCTGCTCACGTGAATTAACGTTAGCTGGGTTATCTCTCAATTCGGCCAACAAAGGCGAACGGGCGCTCCTCGAGGCATCGGGGGTGGAATCATTACCCTGCGGTGACTTGGCGGCTACAAAGTCGCTCATCGCTAGAGAGGGCATCTCATTGGCAATCCCATCACATCCACTAGGGCTATAAGTCAGACTCCTTATATTTCGCACACCCCTATCTCCGCACACTATCTAGATCCTTGGCACAAAACAGATCCCCAAACTTCCAACCACCACAACTTTATTTACAGACCAGATGTAAACACACAGTCTTCTGTTTCCGAATCCTCCGTTTCTGAAGTTTCTGACGATGTATCCACATTACGGCCGGCCTCGGCCTGAGCTGCACGTACGGAGGAAATAGTGGAGAATGACAAATTCGGATCTGGGTGCACCTTCCGCTTCTTAGAAGCTGTAGTTAACGCCAGGGTCTGCTTTAGAGACTCCACCGTTCGCTTAGCTACGGCCAGTTTAAAGGACTGTTTATTAAAGGCCTTCTCTACCTTCCTGAGGAATAACCAGTTACGTAGCGTGGCTTTAATCCCGGTTACGAATAGTCTTGCCTGATCCTTTAATACAGAGCTTTTCTGGGAAGTCTCCTAAGCTGTAGTTACGCCGTTATTAAGATCCAGAATGGGCTCTTAGAAGCTTTAGACCTTTAGGGAGTCGTTTAGAAGCGATATAAGGTTATTAATATTACTATTCGTAAGGAGATGTCTCAACCCTAAGGGTTTAGTGATATTAACCAGTTATAGGCCGGAAGCCTTCCACCTAGCCTTAATATTTAACCCCATAAGCGCTTTAAACCTTAGCTAGTTATACACTATTAAGAAAGCTCGCTTACTTATAACTATATCCTTATGATAGCCGCCTTTTAGGACCTTTAGGATCTTAAAGCGGTATTACTGTTTTAAAGGGCTAAAGACCGAGAGATTTAAAGGCTAAAGCATGTAGGAGGTATAGGTTAAAAGATAAAGGAGGTGAACGTTATTCTTAAAAGCCTTAAGTATAAATCATTTAGTAACGTAATTACTGTAACCGTTTAGAATTAGGAGTCTAGAGGTATTTAAGGGCTTAGGAGTAGTTAGGGGTAAGAATACTTTAGTAAATTAGGTATACCCTGTATTATTGTTAGTTTAGCTGTTTTCCGTTACGTAAAACCTTTAATCTTTAAAAACCTTTAAATTAGTAAGAAATTATTACTGTTAAACACTTATACCTTTAAAGATAACTAAGGGTGAGAGGCTTTAACTAAAGGTAAAGATACATTTAATAATTAAAGTTTAAGTCCGACTGTTAAAGGCTTTATATTATAAACTCTTATACTTACAGTACCTAAAGATTAGGCTGTTAGTTTTAAGGCTATTAATAATATTAGTCTTATTTATATTCTACCTATTAGCTAGAGTGATAGCTATAACCCTTAAAAGCTGGAGACGGTTAAATTACAGCTAAATAACCTCCTTTATAACGTTTAAGACGCGAATAGAGTTAACCCCTTTATTCTTAACAGTCTTAAAGACTGGGTTATAGTAAATAAAGCGTTTAATCTAACGTTTACTAATAGAATCGAAATCTCCATAAGCCACATAGATTCCCTAGACTATAACTTAGACTTAGTAATATATAAGGGGGCACCCTAAGGCTGCCTGTAGAAGAATTTACCCTATAAGGCGTTACTCTTATATTAAAGAAAGCTTAACACATAAGGTCTAGGTAACGGCTTTGGGTAGGCGGCCGTTAAGGCGGTTACGGAAAGTAGAGGGTAGGATACTGTAAAGCCTAGCAGCGGTGCGAACTGGCGCCCCCTTAAGGACTTTAGCAGTGGTGTTATAGAGGTCTGATTTGGTATATTTATAGGAAACTATTATAAGAAAGTGTATTAAAAAGGAGAAGTGAATTGGAAAAGAATTAATAGAAAGGGTAGAAGTTATATAAAGGGTTAGGGGGCTGGTAATTGCGATTTAACGCGCTTCTATTACAACCTGCACCTAACACAGGCCTTAAGAGGACTGGTGCAAGTTAAGACAGAACGTATAACAGGACGTTAACAGGTAAGGAGCGTTCTGAAGACAGCTTATTAAGCTAACACTCCTAAACAGGGGGTTCAATATTAATATAAGTCGCTATCTTATAATACATAAAGGTAAGTCTAAGTAGTAAGATATAAATAAATAATTAAATACTAATGTAAGGAATTAAAGTCCCTTATAACAGTTATAAACACAATTATAACTATCTATACTAACTAACCAAGAGGTACTTTACACTTTACTTAGTCCGTTATACTTAATAGTACACTATATAGTTATAACTAAGCAGTTAATTAAGTAATACTTAATATTATCGGTCCTTATAAACCACCAAGCACTTTCTTACTAGTTATAAGGGCTTCAGGTCTTTATACCCCTAACCTAATATATTTAAATAATATATACCGTCCTCCTACACTATTCCTTCTACAGGGGATTCGTCAGGCCGCTCCAACCTAAGTAACGGCCTGTAAGGTCATCACATAATTCCCCCTCTTTAACATTCTTTTCCCATAAAGAATTATTAGGTTAGTTTCCTTCCTTCCCCACCTTCGTCACGTCTTCTTACCGCGTTAAAAAGCGTAAAAGATAAAGAAAACAGGAAAAGGCTCCTTATAACTGTTATATCCGTCTTATAAAATCTTTTAACGCCTTTAATTCGTAAATATCTCCCTGCACTTATTATTAAACTAAATCTTTACTATACTAAGTTGTAACGTAATTTAACAGCTATAGTAAGTGCCAGTCCGCTAGTATACTTTCCTTATATAACACGTTTAATCACTTTAACAAGTTTATTAAAGGTTTAGTAAATAAGAAAAAAGAACTAGATACCTTATATAACTAAACAGTTACTAAGTACCGTAACTCTCTTATAAAGTTATAACGTATTAAAACTTAATAACATATTATTAAAGCGAAGGTAATAAAAGTGTTTTCCTGTAAGGCTAAGGTTTTATCCTTCCAGGAGCAGGTAAAAGCAGCAGACCTAATCTAAGCTAAGCCAGCTTCCTAGGACTAGGACTCTTTCCTTACTAGTTTTCCCTTTAAAGGGTCGCCTTAACTTATAACGTCTTCTTAACTTAATTTGTAACTTCCTTTCTTTAATAAATAAAAACAGCTCTTTAATATAGTAGCGGCATACTTACTACCTTTAGTAAAAGGTCGTGGGTTTAAATCCCATAACGATCTTCTGCTGCAGGTTTAAAACCTGGCCTAACTTCTCTACTCAGTCCAGTCCTAAGCCTTTAACAGCTTCTCTTTTTTTTTTTTTATTAACTTCCTTTCTTAACAGTACTTATTCTCATAAACACGCTTCTCTACTACACACCGTTATATAACTAGTTTAAGAGACCTTAAGGCACACTATATTGCTTTTTACCCTTTAACTCCTTCCTTAAACCCACAGCAAAGTGTAAGTCCTTTAGTTATAAAGGGTAAGTTATCCCGTAAGCTACCGGTCTGTAACGTCTTAGTTCTTTATATTACCATATATATAATTTATATAAAGCTTATTAAAAGCTTTAGAAACCTAGCCTCCTTATTAGGTTTAAAGTCCTTATAACCCTAGCTAAAGTTCTTAACAAATGTCTTTCTTTACCTATTAAGGAGTTTCCTATCACTTTTTAAGTTCTAAATCCCACAGTAATCTTACTTTTTAATATAGTAATTTTAAATATCAGACTTTATCTTATTTCTAATTCTTATCATTAGCATTAATTAATTAAGATTCTTCTAGTAGAACTCCATAACTAGGTCTAGGCATTTAAGATTTTTAACAGGCTCCTATAAGTTACTCTTAAGGCTGTAATCTAACCACTTAATAAAATATTTAAACGTATTCTTTCCCTTTTATAAGTTTATAACTTCCTTAACGTCGTACTCGTCCTTATCAGCATTAACCTTAACCTTCTTTTCTAAAAGAACTCCCTTTAAGGCAGGTTTTAAAAGTAAGATATGAAAAACCTTAATCTACACCTTTATACTAATAGGTAAGTTTAACTTATAATTAAAAGTAGCGACTTTTTTCTTAACTTAAAATAATCCGTACCTTTTAAAGTTAAGCTTCTTACTAAGCTGTTTAAATACAGGTTTTATAAAAAAAAGTAAATATAATCCCCTTTTTAAAAAGTCAGTCCTTTAACTTATTCGCTATTATAATAAAGTCCTTTTTTAAGCACTAATTACTTAGTTTAATATTTATCAGTAAACTTCTTTATTCGTTCGCATATAAACTCGAGTTTAACTTATAGGTAGTTATACAGTTCTTACATTTAATTTACATAAACTGTAGCTTCAGGGGTGCTGGTAAGTGGGCCTTAACAGAGCTTAAGCTCCTTACTATAATTAGTAAAGAATAATAACATACTTATTAACTTAATTAATATTATATTATAAACTATTTATATTATTAGTAATAACTTAAACTAATTATCTTATTTAAAGTTAAGATAAGCTTAAAGATACGTTATAAGTATCTAGTTAACTTATTTTATTTAACTATCCGTCTGTAAGTAGAAAGCTGTTAAAAGTTTACTCTTCACACCTATTCTCTACATTAACCCTTATTAAAACTTCAACATAATTAGCTTATCTTAATCTATAATAATATTATGTAACTAAAGGTGTTATAAAACTACCTCTTTCTTAAAGATATAAGTAAGTTACTTTACTATTATATCCTTTAAGGTTAATAAGAAGTAAACTTACTTTATCAGTCTATTAATTATTATAAAGATTTAGTTATAAGTAACTCTTATAATAAGGTCTTTAAACTTTAAAATCCCAGTAACAAAGTTAAGCGAGACAGAGCTCTATAACACTTATAATACAGGAAGTGGTTTAAGAAGCTTATAAAGCTTATAATATTAGTTTTACTTTTAATAACAGATATTATAGTTATTAACCACTTCCTTAACTACCTTTTTTATTCCTAAGAAAGTATACACTTGTTAAGCCTGTATAAGAGTTTTAACTTAGCTTATATATCCTTTAAGTTAAGACTTATAAACTTATTAAATATACTCTTTTTACTTATTTAAACCATCTATATACAGTTTCTTTTAATACTAAAGCTTTACTTTTAACTTAAACGTACTATCTATACCTTCTAACAGCTATTCTAGCTAATAACTAGTTTCATTATAATTTAAGTGCATTAGGTACTCCTTACCATAATCCTATATATACCTTAAGAAATCCCTTAAGGGGCACTTATACTAATAAGTACCTTCCTTTAACCTTCTCACTTAAAAGTCCTATTACTATTAATAAATATTATACTTTATTTATAAATTTATATAGACATTAATAATTTATTTTAAAGTCTAATCATTTAACATTTATAATGTATATTCTAACGTGCCGTTCTTAGCTTTATTAAACACAGTAATAAGAACTAAAATTAGATTAATATCCTTATAGTCCTACTGCTAACTAAAAGTATCAACTTACCTATTATCTTTTCCTTTAATATAATAGATTTAAAAGTAGAACAGGGCTATTAACTCTACCTACTGTGCTTACTGTAAGCTAAGCTCCTTTATTAGGAAGTACTGGAAGTTATTATAATTTAAAAAGACCTAAACTAATTCCTTTATACTATTTAAATACAGTACCCACTTAGTAAAACACTAAATAATTATTATTAATTCCTTATTATAAATTAAGTATTATAAAGCTAAGCTGTAAATCCCGTTTAATAAAAAGGTTATTAGGTAACGTTTTCCATCATCTTAGACTTAATTAAGCTCTCCACTAATTATAAATTCTAAGAAGTCCGTTTCGACTTAGAAAGGCTTTAAGAAATTAAAGAGGGTTAAGACTAATACTATAACAAAAGTGTATTTAAAGTCTTCAAACACCTTCTACTGCTTATTAGTCTATTTAAACAGCTTACCTATTCCTATAAGCTTATATAATAGTTTTGCGATTTTCATAAAGTATTAATAAAGTATTAATAGAAGTTTATAAAGCTAATAAAAGCTTATAATTTTATTTAATTCTTTAAAGTAAGTTAATCCTTAACTGCTTTTATCTTCTTTAATTACATTTTAAGCCTTCTAAGAGTTACTTTAAACCTTAAATAGTTTAATTCCTAAACGTGGAAGTAACTCTTTTCCAGGTTTACTATTAGCTTTACTTTCTTAAAAACTGTTAAAACCTATTATATATACTTTCAGTATTCTTTTAAAGTTTTAAAATATATTAAAACGTCGTTTAAATACATAAAGATAAACTTATTAAGGAAAGGGCAAAGAACATTATTAATAAGACTTTAAAAAGTCGTAAGGGTGTTTATTAATCCTATAAGCATAACATAATATTAGTAATACCTATTATAAGTCTGAAAAACTATCTTATACTTATCCTTTTCCTTTACTTTAACATAGTTAAATCCCATAAGGAAATTAAAGCTAAAGAACTAATTTACTTTAACAATCCGTTCTTACATTTCCGTAATAAATAATAATAAGTAGCGATTTTTAATCATATCTTTATTTAACGTTTAATAATTAATAACTATATATAACTTACTATCTCCTTTTCTTAAGACAAATAGTATTAAATACCTTATTAAGGACTAAGACTTTATAATAAACTTATTTTTTAGGTTTTCACTAACATATTCCCTTAAGGCTTTAACTTACTAAAGGTTCAGGTAATAAGGTTAAAAGCTATAAAACTTTACTCCTAGCTTTAACTTAATTTCGTAGTCTTACAGTCTGTAATCCAGCAGTTACAGTATCTTTTTTTAAAACAGGGTAAACTTTCTATACTCTATAAGTACTTTAAATAAGTTAATTTCTTCACTTATTTATAAATTAGCTTTTTACTTTTTTCTACCTTTTAAATTATTATTTAAGTAATGTAGTAAACTCTCTAATCCTTTAATTATCTTAATAAACTTAACCTAAACTATATTTAGTTTTAAGAGTTTAATATACTTCTAAGTACTTTATGCATCTTTAAAGCAGTTTAGTATTTTCTTAGCTTTTTCTAAACAGTAATTACTATTAAGGGACTTACCGAAAGTAATGTAACTACTCCTTTAATTAATTATAAGGTTATACTTTTCTAATTAAGGTAGACTTAAGATTATATTATACCTTACTATTAATATAAAGTTAAAGTCTACTTATTATTTATCCTTATCTACTTTAATTAAAAGTAATAAGTGGTAAATAACTTTACTATTATTATACTAATATAAACCTCCTTCTCTATTTTAAATAGGAATAACCTTTTTATACTTTTAGTTAAGGAGTTTCCTTAAGTTAATTAGTAAAAGGTGTATTAGATTAGAAGTATTTCCGTTATTAATTACTACTTTTACCTTAAATGGCCTCCCTCTTCTATCTATTAGGTCGATACTAATAGAATAATACTTATACTCCTTTAATATCTAAATTATAATAACTATCTATCCTTAAAGTCTTATTTAACCTAACCTTTAAATACCTCTCCTTCTTCTTAAGGTTTTTACTAATTAGCAGATTACTGGTTTCCAGCCCTTTTAAAAGGCCTGTAACCTTTTCTTAATTCCTTTTAGAAAAACAGATAACTTTAATAAACCTAACGATTAACCTTCTTTAAGTTTTCACACTTTAATGTCTAGTTAACTTTAAATGGTTTAATATTCTGAAAATCCTTAATAAGTCGGTAATATACTTTATAAGACTAGATCGCAGTAATATCTTCTTACTCTTAGATCTATCTGTAATCTGTTTATTTCTACCACTTTTTAACTTTCCCTTTAAGGTAAATAAAACAGGTAACGGCCAAACAGTTACTAAGTGACCCTCTTTACTAGTAAACTGTAAGGGTCTAGTTAATTACAGTAACCTTTCACTTATTACTAAACTCTCTTATTAGGGAGTAGGAGATTTAATAGTAGGCTAGCTCTAACTTTATCTTTACGACAGCGTAATCTTATCTTTATATAATAGGGAAGTAGTTATAAAGGGCTTTAAACCTATTATATTAGTTAAAAGTGTAGTTGTTATATATATAATCGATCTATAATACGTCTTTATAACTAAGATAGTTAATATTAACTACAGGTGTTATAGTTGTAAAGTATAGGATAAGTAAAGTAATACCTTATTTTTTTTCTTCTTCCACTTACCTTTAAGTA
>Ga0247780_1000682_pt1 | contig 29131 bp, 30 predicted proteins | sample UWRJL079202R5_FD_179927 | JGI IMG/M metagenome (GOLD analysis project Ga0247780, IMG submission 179927) | Plant litter microbial communities from Arlington Agricultural Research Station in Wisconsin, United States - UWRJ-L079-202R-5 | ecosystem: Environmental > Terrestrial > Plant litter >... | reverse complement strand
ACACCCTCCCGGCACCCAAGATGCGTGCCCGGGAAATACCATACGATCCCAAACCAGACAAAATGGAGGCGTCCTCCCGCCCCCATGGGTATCAAGCAGCTCCCGCGGGCCGTTCCAGATGGCCACATTGGCCCCATGCCGCACACTTGCCGAACCTTATTGACGCCAGCTACCCCGTTCGACCAAACAAAAGAAACGCGCTGAAAAAGAAGGGGGGGAGGGTGAGAGCGAAGGAGCTGGCTGGCGGGGGGAGGGGGGTCAGCAGGTGGCCCAACCCCCGGGCCAGACCAGGGCTGCCCCCTGTCCCTCGGGGGGCTGTCGTCAGGTGGTGATTGATGGATGAAGATGCGGACGGCTAGATGGTGGGTGGATGTACGACGGATCAGGTGTGTCCCTCGAGTGTGGACGACGGGATGCCGAGCAGATCATCGCATGGCAGCTGCAGCGTCGGCGAAGTTGCCGACAAGAGCTTCGCCGCCCTCGAGCTTGATGGGCACGACACTCTGCTGCATCTCAATGGTGTCATCGTCGGGAACGCCCCAATCAACGCGTGCCACAGGGGCGAGGTCGTCGTGGGACGACAGCTTGGAGAGCAGGGTCTGGTACCGAGCCAGGTGCGGCTCCTGACTGGCATACACATAGGGGGTGGGGGCAGCAGCATGTGCAGCCTTATCCCGGGGTACGATGTCGTAGATGTCGACCATGTTGCTATGCAGCTAGGTCAGCTCTGGGTCGTTCCGCCGCCGTGGTCTTGGAAAGGGGGAGGGGAGACGTACTCTGACGTGCGTGCCACGACCCGCTGCAGAGCCTCAATCTCTCTTTGAACCTCCTGCGGATCCTCCTGTCCTGCCATGTGCTGCTGATCGAAGCTGCCATAGTGAAGATTATTCGGGTCGTCGAAGAGGTGCTGGGCTTCGTCGTCCTGCGAAACGGGTTGCTTTGGTCAGCACAGGCCATCGCAATCTCCAAGAGCTCCTCGTCGCACCGCTTGGGGCAATCCGCGACGATGGGTTGAGAAAGCAGCTCGACTAACCTCGTCGTAGACATCGCGGCGACGGTCGCCGATGCAAGAGGAACAGTTGCCCATGGCTCCGAATGCCTATTGGCAGAGTCGCGGGGTATAGGAGGGAAGGAGCGTCGAGAAGAACAAAGAGCCTTTGCGAACGAAGAAAAGCAACCAGGCAGTTCCCTGCGGAGGGAGACTAGCGAAGTGGGTTCATAAGTAATGAATGGTGGCGGCAACCTGCGCAGTTGGATGGGCTCCAAACAAGAACTCAATCAGGACCGCACAGAGTGTGTCGTCGCGTTCGCATTTGGCGCAATTGAGATGATGCGATGCTCTCTCCAGTCGACGCGGCTAAAATTCTGAAATCCGCTTCACTGCCTCGGATAAATTCTTACGTAAGAAACCAAGAGCGTCATCGAACCACGTGCCAGGTGGGAGGATCGATGCTAAACACACGGTCCTCCTGCTCTTAAATCGACACCCCAGGATAACTGCCCCTTTTTCCCCTTTTGATGGTCCGTGAACTGACAAAACAGCTGGGTAGTGACAATAAATGTCTGCGGGACTGATATAAAGCGCTCCCATTTGATTTTATTCCAAAATATGTCATTTTGCAAAGGAAACAGAAATTTTCGCTTCATCTACACGCCTTTGCAACTGTGAAAACCGCCCGTGGCTTTCATCATTACAGGCCACCTCCCGTTCTGAAAACACCTATATAAATACTGAAGGCCTTCCTGTATTGTGGAAAGGGCTTCTTTTGTATTCTGGAGGGGCCTTTTCATGTGTTGAAAAGGCCTTCCTACTTTTTGAAGAGGCCTCCCGGCATCCCGAAAGGCTTCCCTGAATGTCAAAAAGCCGAGTGATGTGATAAGCCCAGACCTTACTGTTCCGGAACATGACTGTATGAGGGCCTTCTTTTTTATTTTGGCCTGAGACTTTGTACCTAGGTATGTATTTGGTTGTCATACCAGAAAAGCCTGAGTTCGTTTGTCGAGGTAAAATTTCCTTGGTACGGATGATGTTGGTCCCGATTCAAAGGATATTTCTCAAACTCTATGTATATCGAACCTCAATAGGCAAACACAATAGGAGGCTGGATTGCTACTCAATGGCTTATATCACAGCTCGCAAAGACTTCCATTGCGGAGCCCTTTTGGGTTGATCCTACACTACTCTGATCAACCCAACTGCGGTTTCAGCACTCCTGGACACAGCGAAGAGGGAACAGCTCTATACATTTGCAGTCGTTAGAGCAAGAAGACGCGTCAATCCCATATCGTAACGTATGAATGGGATTCTGATTGCGCACAACGTCGTGCCCGGGGCAAGAATGAAGATTCATCACACAAGCCACCAGCCACAATCAACTGCAGATGCCGAGGATGCGATTCTGGGTCACACCGCAAATTTCCGAAGGGTTGTCGAGTCTGCAGGCCTGTCAGCTGTTCGCGGATCCCCCAAGTTTCAGGCCCCTGTCTGCCGCCGATCTTTGCGCCATCGCGGCGTTGACGATCACCGCCAAGCCTGGCACACCTTGGCAGCCCCGTAGTTCCTCACACAAACAAGCATCGCGATCAGCAGGAGGGGAAATTGAATGCCAATCTGCTAAAATCATATATGATGATGAAGTCGCGGCGGGGTTGTTCCCCTTTGCCCTCTCTTCCTCAAACTCCTGGTCTGAGCTGTGCCGTATCATTCTTTATCTTGAGCTTGAAGCATCTCCGCTCACATTACAACAATGGGCTTCCGAAGGTCTGTGTCCAATAATCGGCGGGATATTGAGACAACAGAGAACAACGCAACCGCGGTTTCCGATATTTTTACCGTTCCACCAACCCAATATCTCTTTCGGCGCGCGCATGCAGCAATACGGCCTCCTGGGTTTGTCGGGGTGGGCTTGCGTGGACGAGACTCAGTTGGCCCGACATGCGCTGCTAACGAGACAAAATGCACCGAGGGAGATTGGTGTTGTGACACGGGAGAGGCTTGCTCCCTCGACAATGGGGCCTTCCTTTGCTGCCCTTTGGGTCTCGAAAGCGTTGGCTGCTCTAGAGTCTGCTCGGTTGGCGAATTCCAATGCGGCGCTGTGTGTTGCGCGAAGGGCCAAACTTGTGGGGGAGGGGATTCTGCTACTCCATTTTGCGTTAACTCGAGCACCTCTTCCACCGCTTTAACAACATCACCAACTCTATCGACCGCAAGGCCCTCCACAACGATCTCTAGGCCAACGACCACTTCAGCACCGAAAACACGCCCGTCTGTATCAGCCGATGATTTTTCAACGCTGGAGCTCGCCCCAACGAAGACAGGCACATTCACCCCTGTCTTTCCGACTCACACTTCAACATCAGCGGGGCAACAGCCGACGTCAGACAGCGTTGCCGGCACCGGTCTCCCATTGGCCGCTCAGATTGCCATGGGAGTCATCGTGCCCGTCGTCGTCATCCTCATAGTTGCCAGCCTGTGGTTCTTCCTCTGCCGCGGCCCGAGGAGGCGAAGCCCGTATTCTGGCGGGGAGGACGATCGGCCGCCCCCACCTCCTCCAAAGAATGGGATCCCTGCCGCGACCCTGGCTCCGAGTCATCATTACACTTCCTCTCGCACGCGGTCCCCGGTGGACTCCGTACGGACGGAGAGTACAGTGGAGATGGCCATGCTTCCGAAGGACAAGAAGGGCAAGCCACATATTGCTGCTGCTCTTTCCACCCCTTCTTTAGCCCCTTCTTTAGTGCGCCATGCGAGAGTATGGAGTGAAGAGCGTGGTATACCGCCCCAGGACACACAGGTCGGGGTTGGTGTGGCGAGATGATGATCATTTGTGGTACTCCTTTTGTGGCGTTTGCTGCATTCGATATGTTGGCGTCCTGTCTTTGACTGTCTATGTACCTAGATAATACTTAAATATAATTAGAATACACTCTTGAAAGTAAATGCCATCCGTACTGAGTACGAGCAGTGGGTGAAGATGATGTGTGAGCACAGTTGTGGAGGCCGCCAGCCCAGTACCGCAAAACCGAGCGGCGTCTCATGACAATCGCGGCAACGACGTTATCGCAGCTGCGGAGACAAAAGCGCAGACGCGCGCTGCGATGGAGTGTGGTATGACATCGCATGGCTGGCAATGCTCGTTGCCGGCTTCCGATCGCGATCGCACCTCCGTCTGCAGAATCGGCCGGCTCAGCTTTGGGAACCAAAATAGTGGCCGTGGAGGGAGCCAGGGGCGTCGCGCTGCAAGCCTAAAATCGAAAGTCGCCGTGGCGTCCTCAGTGTGACAGTGACTACCAATCCGATGTTGACGACGACCTATCCGGGAGCCGCTGGTCGGCTGGTGTGGGGGGCTGTTGCGGACGGGAAGGCGGAGTTGGGTGTTGCGCATCGAGGCAGTGCAAAGCTTGCTTTGTTGAAGCTTCCCCGATCCGATGGTGTCCCAGCAATTCATCAGAGACCCCGCATTCTGTTCAGCCCGGTGGTCGCTCCTGCAATGCCCCACATGCTAAAGGGAATGTGTGCCTCTCCCGCCCAACAGCGCCGGCTGAGGTGGAAGGCCCCCAAAGCGAGATCTTAGCAGAGCCCATTACTTGCACCGAGTGCACCCCCAGTGCAGCCACAATGCCGAAGGGCTGTGTCCGGCATCACCAATCTCGCGGAACACGGCCTCCACCACTGCTCAGCTCCGACCCAGTCAATCCGAACCATTGATTCTGGAAATAGTTGCATCGAATTCAATATAAAATGGAGGCAATACTCCTGGGTTATGGACTGACTTTTGGACATTATCAGCAGTTTCAACCACCAGCTTCGATCGTCAGCTTTCGTCATCATTTCCTTTCGGAGCCACCTTCAGGGTCACAATCAGACATTCACGTCAACCAACCCGCAACATCATTCCTCCAACCATCGACATGAAGACCGCCACCATCATCACCGCCATCACCTCCCTCGCCCTCACCACACAAGCCGCTGTCATCAACCAGCGCGTTGACAAGCACTCTCCGGGCCGCGTCCTGGCGCGCTTCAACGCCGGCTCAGCCTGGGACTGCAAAAACCCCGAGTTCTCCTATACGGGATGGTCCTACGATGTGGTCTCTCCTAGTACCCCGGGCTGCACTGCTTTCCCTGCCAGCGTCCAGTCCGTCACCGTCACTGAGGTCGACCCGCATTGCCTCATCACTGTGTTCACACAACCCACTTGCAGCGATGCTGGTGTTGTCCTTGGTGTTGGCGGGTGCTTCTCGAACGCCCCGATCTATGGGTATAAGCTTACCTGCCCCTACTGAGAAGGGCTGGGTTTTTTTACTCTATTGAAACGGGGGGAGATGAATGGTTATTGGAGTTCGTGGCAACGCAGCATCATTCATTACTGTCATTCTTCATCAGCATTGTTTTGGGATAAACCGGCTTGCATATTGGCGGTAGTGACGGTTGGGCTTTGCATCATTTTAGACGGGAAAGCATTTCATCTGTAAGCGGAAACAGGCCGAGAGCGTGTGTTCAAGTAGAAATGCAGGAGTTCAACACGCTGAGACATTTATTACAAAGCTCCAACCAAGGCATTTTGTGTTCCCCCACCTCAGTTGAAGGTGCTTACCAGCCGTGAAATTGATGTTTAAGTTTAGCAGGGAAGATAGTTTGCATGGTTTGGGCTTGGTGATACGATTTGACATGGATTCAAATGTGGAGCAGTGACGATTGTGGTCCTTGTCTGTTTGGTGGGGACCAAACACCGTGTACTAACAGGCAAACATTGAAGAATGCCAAAGGCATGGGCCATGGACAAGGAGGGGAATGGAAGTGGTGGAGGTATATATGGCAGTTTTGCAGTTCCCGATTTCAACAGAACACCTGATCACTCGTGGTGTGTCGGACGACCTTGCTGCGCAGACCCGGCCTTCAAGGAATACGAATGGTGAACCCAGCTTCTTTTTTTGGAGGCTCACTGTTCGAGTCCTCAGCGAGTAGCCTTGAATTGCAATTTTGCTATTTTGCCTCATCCTCCAGCCCCATCACAGCCTGCAAATCCCAATTTCTTGTATAATATTATGTGTTCGGTGTCTTTTCAAATGCTTGCATACGGCTGGCTTCCTCACCAGGCTATACCGACGTTACCAGCCAGAGCAAGAAGTTATGATTTGAAACATTCGCACTTCTATTCCCTGCTATGTATGAGTGACATGGGTAGCCGTAGCTTTAGAATCCAGTCTTGAGCTAGTGTAGTGATGAGAGCTATGATGCTGCGGGCAGTAAGGCACCATGCTTGCAATTGTATTTCCCTATACCCTTCCTGTCTGGTTCTTCTTAAATACATGAATACCGACCAAATCAATCCATGTTAGAGGATGATCCGCATCTTTGAATAGAAACTCGCCCAGTTGTCCTTGTGATTGTACAATTTCCATCCCAACTTCAACCAGCGGTGTCAACAACCTACAAATTCTCTCACACCTGCCAACTTCTTCCGCTTTCCTCCTTCTTGATTTCAGCCTCAAACCTGCATTCCAGAAGTCAACCGCTTTTGCTGTCCTCGCTCCTCCCTTTATCTTTTCTTCGCCGGGTATTCTTTTCTTTTCTTTTTTCTTTTTAAAATGACTTGAAAACAAAAGGCTTTCAAAAAAATGAGAAACCCACGGTCATTACTCTGCTGGCCGGGGCCAGCTCTTCAACAGAGGGGTCGCTAGCAAATCTTACGGTATCCTCTCTGAGACCGATGCTGGGAAAAGCGATTGGTATCACCATCGGCGCTGTGGTCTGCCGTGTCGAGGCCTTCGCTACGATGGGCGCAGATCTCGCCTGCCGTTAAGCTTGTGGCCGGCGATCTTGCCGAGCAGCATGGGACCACTGGTCTCACTGGAGGAGAGGTCGTCGAGATTGTTGGGATCGTCGCCACCGCCCGCCAGTACCATCTATCCTCTTCCAACTGAAGACTTGTCAAAATTGAGGCCTATGTGTGGCGATTTAAAGACACACCAATGAAGCTCGGGCCCCAAAAAAAGAGTCTCTATGGGAGTTCTTCAATTTGGCATGGAGAGCGAACCGAAAAGAAGTCGAACATAGCCTGCCAAGACCAAGAACATGGGGGGCTTGACAGTAAGAAGACATTTTTCGCACTGGTTGAAGGCTCCTTTCTTTTGACCCGAGCCTTCATACCCCGGTCTTAATTCGCTGTTCGGCCGAAGAAAGACAGCGCGCAATCGGCTTATCAACCACTGGCACAAAGTCTCCGGATCCGCCACTAGCTTTCATCGAATTAGATGTTGCGGAATACGACAGCTGGAAACAATGGCCCAGTTTTCTACCTCAAGTCTTTTTGTCGCTTTATTCTTTCGCACACGAAAGCCGACGCGCGCGCGATGGCGGGGAGCCATGCCGGTCGCATCCTGAGGTTCAATCAGACGCTCGCAGCCGTGCATCGTCTGATGTGATGACAACCGACTTATTCAGCTTTTGGAAAGCACTTGGCAAGGCAGCTCCAGCTCCCAGCAATTGCAACAATTACTCAGCAACCAATCGGGCAAAGACTTGGCGGGCATTCTCCCCTGCGCTCACACTTGCTAGCCCCTCGCGTCCGACGGTCGGTCCCGCGCCGGCCAACCGGTCCTCGGACAAGTCTTCGATCCGCTGCTACCTTGGCCATCTTAGGCGCATTTGTCAGTCTTGTTTCGATGCAGAACTCTGGGTGTTCGTTGCTTCAAGGCTATCGGACATGCTGATACGAAGTCGGGTTAGGCAATCCCACATGAGGGTACTGTTGCTCGTGTGGGCTGGAGACCTGGGTCAAATGCTGCGCGGCCGCTTCGCAGCTTCCTTGGCAAGCATCAAGTATAAGACATCGGGCATCGTCCGCAGATGAAGTATCTTTTTGCACCACTCCCATCATCACTATAACCTCTTCCATTGCTGTCTGCCTGCAGAATATCCCAGATTTTCCAATTTGTTGATCATATCGACGTCATCCGAAGGGTGCTCGGATTTTATCTGCATAAAGCCTCGCAAAATCATCCTTGTTCTCCCCACCACGCCACAGCCCAACACCACACTCAGCTGCGAGCGCCTGCTACGCCCTCAACCAGATTTCGAATCCAAACAATTCAGAGCTCATACCAAACTACAGCGAAAATGTCGGGCAAGAAACTCATCACTGTCTTCGGCGCTACCGGGGCCCAGGGAGGCTCGGTCGTCAACATCTTCCTCAACGACCCCAAGCTCAAGTCTGATTGGGCTGTCCGTGCTGTAACCCGCGACGTAGCCAAGGACTCGGCCAAAAAGCTCAAGGATGCCGGTGCCGAGGTCGTGGCTGTAAGTCGTACTTTGCTCTCTCGCCCCTGACCGACCCCATCACTGACAGATCTCACAGGCCGACATGAACGACAAGGCTGCCCTCGTCAAAGCAATGGAGGGGGCCGCGGCCGTCTTCGCCGTGACTAACTACTGGGAGAAAATGGATGCCAAGCTCGAAGTCCAACAGGGCAAGAACCTCGTTGACGCCGCCAAGGAAACAAGCGTGCAGCAATTCATCTGGAGCTCTCTCCTCAACATCAACAAGCGTGAGTCTTTCCTCCTCTCTCCTTCTTTCTCCTATTAACCAACTCCCCCAGTCTCCAACGGCGCTCTCCCCAACGTCTACCACTTCGACTCCAAAGCCGAAGTCGAAGAATACGCCCGCGCCGTCGGCATCCCCTCCACCTTCTTCATGCCAGGCTTCTACATGAGCAATATCCCCGGCGGCATGTTCCGCCGCAGCCCTCCCAATAACGCCTTTACCTTCTCTCTCCCCACCACCCCCAACGCCAAGATCCCCCTCTTCGACCCCGCCGACACGGGAAAATACATCAAGGCCGCCGTCCTCCACCGTGACGCCCTCCTGGGCAAGCGCCTCCTCTCTGCGACTGAGTACCTCTCCGCCCAGCAAGTCGTCAACGCCTTCAAGAAGGTGTTCCCAGAGGCCGGGAAGGACGCGAGCTTCTACTCGGTGCCGGCGGAGAAGTTCAAGGAGATTCTGAAGGGCCAGGGCATGCCGGACTTTGCGGCCCAGGAGTTCCTGGAGAACATGCAGCTGCTGGACCAGTTTGGGTACTATGGTGGGGCGAGCCTCGATGAGACGCACAAGCTGGTGGAGGATAAGTTGACGACCTGGGAGGAGCACATGAAGGCTTCGAAGAAGTGGGGTGAGGAACTGAAGTAGATGTCTGTGTGGATATCGTGGAGGCCTTGGAGGTTTCAAGGGAGGCCTGGTTAGTCTTGGAACAGACCTGCAGATTGTCCACAAAGGGGTAGCAAGCGATATGAGAGGCCTTTGGAAGTTTCAGGTGAGGCGTCAGTCATAGCAATTTAGGCCCATTGAGCAGTTGAAGGCGTTTGTAGACCGTGACAGTGATGTTTGACGTTTGAATGGAGGACAGTTTGCTATGGTTTGGTTTTGGTCATAAAGTTTGACATGTCAAATGGATCCAAATGTGAATCAGTCAAGATTGCGGCTGTTGCCTGTGGTGACCGGATTCCTGACAGGTGCAAACATCAAAGTATGCCAAAGACATGGGCCATGGCAGTGAAGGGAAGGGAAGGGCCGAGGATATATAAGGGAGCTTTGCAGCTCCTAACCTCAACAGAATTTGCCATGGTTCAATCTCAACAGGTGCCTACCTAATGAATACATGTATCAAGTACGATCTGGCATACTGTCATGTGGGTTCAAGTGTAATAACAGCAAAGCATGTGGTTGTCGTCTTTGACCGCAGGTAAGGCAAGATCAAAGATTGAGGGGGGCGGGTGGAAGCGGTGGAGGGTCTATGGGGATTTTCCGCGGTTCCCAATCTCAACAGAACACCTGAGTCCGCTCGTGGTGTAATTGGATGAGCTGTGGTAGCGACCGCCCCTGCCTTGAGCAAACCGCTCGGTAGGGCTCGAAAAGCTCGCAGTTCAGCCCTGTTTTTTTTCTTTTTTTTCTTTTGGCAAATCGTCTTGTCATCCAGCCCTACGTATTCTTACCGGCCCAAACTCTTGATCTTCGTGTAATATTGAGTGTTCGGTGTCTTCAACTTTGATTACTACCTACCTGCCTGTCTCTAAAAGTAAAATGGAATTCTGGTACTTCTCAACGTCGGCGATATGCTTGTTGCATCTAGCGCAGCCAATGGTTGTCTCATTTGCTTTCGCCTTCATCTCAATTGTATTGTTCTAGGTTCCTTCCTCAATGAATGGCAATCAAGTACGAATTGCAACCCGTTCTCGTTGAGAGGTCGACTTGAATAGGACCACGCCTGGTTCTCCTCGTAATGCATTTCTCACCCGATCTTTGACCTCTTGTGAATTCTGCCTACAAATTCTCGCCCACCTGCCAACTCCTTCTATTTCCTTTCTCATCCACATCCTCAGGTTTGAGCTTCGCGCCACCAGGTACCGATTCTGGAGGGCATTTGCTGCTTCAAGAAGGTGGCAAACTGGATGGGCTGTGAGCGTTAGGCTGATAATGGGGCTTTTCTGGTGGCTGGACTAGCCATCAAAATTGAGGGCTGCTTACCTGGGGTGTCGAGTTATGATAGAAAAATGGCTATGGCTGTTTATCACCACATGGTTGTGAATCTGAATCCCAGTTTTGGCGAACCCAACTTCTTTTTTCTCTCTCTGGCCTTGCCTTCCAGGTTGAGAAGGCTTCAGACATTGCGCTCGCGAACTGTCCCGGCTGGGTCAATTGGCATTGGCTGACTACCACTCGGGAACCGTTCGAAGATGAAGGGTTCACTCTCCCAGTTGACCCGAGACAGACAACCATTGGCAAGCCTGACGACGAGCGCAACCGCAAAAAAGTCGATGCCTTCAAATCATCAGAGACGTTACTCGTGATCCCAAACCCCTCCCTCCTGATTAGAAAATGACTCAAACCGAAATCCCTTAGGCCTCAGTTGGTAGGACTGAGGCCTTCTCTGACATGCCCAAGGCCCCTCCAAATACTTGCTACGCCGTATGAAATATTCGAGAGGCCTTCCGGCACCCTCAAATGGCCTGTTAAAATCTACTACAGGCCTTCCGCAATGCGAGTAAGTCCTATACTGTATCAACCTAGGCCTTGGTGTCCTGGCATAAGCCGTTTGAGGGCTCCTCAACAGTTTTCCCACGGGGCAGAGACCATTTCCTTTGGTGTGAGCCCCATGCCTGGCTGGATAACAGAATACGACAGCACCGAGGCTACACAGTTAGACAAGTAAAGTGAAAGGCAAAGTGATGAGAATTATCTGCTTGTAAATTGGGGTATCATCTATGTCTAGGGGGCTCGACACCATGTGAACCCAGCCTATTTCCGCACGTTCTTCGCTTTCCGCTTCTTAAACACCACCGCCACAGGTTCTGCCTCCTCTTTGGGCGGGGGATCATCCGGCGCAGCGTTCGCTGCTATCCTCTCCCCATCCTCCGCGGCAGCACCCTCACTGCGCTCTGTCTTGATCTGGGGAACTGAGGTATCACCCGCCTCCGCTTCTCCACCCACAGGCCCATCACTTTCCGTCTCCTCCTTCTTGACCACGGGCTTCTCCTCCTCCTCTTCCTTCTTCGTCTTGACCAGCGGGCCGCTCAACAGCGCATCGAGCTCGGCATCCTCCAGAGCAGGCATCTGCTTCGACCCGACGCCCCATTTCCGGCGCTTCGTAAACAGTCCGTTGATAGCCTCCTCTTGTTCTTTCTCCTCTTCAGTGCGCTCCCGTTCCCTCTTGATGCCCGTCGCGCGCGCGCTGTCCGCGAGCACATCCTCCCCATTCTTCTCCCCTTCCTCAGCACTCCCCTTTATGACCTTCGTGGAAGTGACCGTCCATTCGCCCACCATGGCCATATTCCCCCTCAACTCCGTCGGGATGCTGACACCAAGCTCTGCAAGCTGCTCTAGCTGCTTCTGCCTGTCCGCTTCGGTAACCTGCGGCGGTTGCGCTGGTCCAGCGCTATAGATCTGTTTTGCGCCCGCAGGCATATTGTTCCCCGAGCCGCTGGAGACAACTCCATTGAGGCGGTCGATCTCTCGCTTGGCACGGTCCTTGTCTCGTTCTTGTTGCTCGGCGTTGCGGTGGATGTCGCGCAAGGAGCGCTTGATGGAGCCTTGGTGCTTGCCGGTCGATTCGTGGTTTGCGCGCTCGAGCTTTGTGTCGCGAACGTAGACAGCGCAGTGCTTGCACCAGTATTTTGGTGTGGATTTCCAGTATTCCGACATTTTGGATATCTGGAGAGAAAGGGAGGGAGCGAGATGTAGCAGGTGGTAGAAGGTGGTTGGCGATGACGACTTTGGCTTCAGTCGCGGTCGCGATCCAGAAATTCGTTGGGTAGTGGCGGGGCAGGCCGGAGTAACCTCGGCAAAGACGAAAATCTGCCAAGACCGCCAAGATTTGGCCCCTGCTTGGGCAAATGCTTGTCATCTCATCAGGCGGCAGGACACAAACCCAACAACTTCACGCGTTTGTCACAATCAGGAAATGTTTCGCTAGCAATCTAGCAGTTCTGAGGATATTATGTATTTGCCCTATCCTACATACAAGCGCTTGGTATGTATTACGCTTCGTCAGGTAGGAACGGATCACGACGGGAAATCACCCAGTCGACTCCATCCCAACACAAGGACGTCATCCCCTCTTCGCGACGCAAACCACACTTCTCCTGGCAAGATGGTGGTGATATTACAATCCTGTTCCGTCCCACCAACCGTTTCATTCAAGTCGGTTCATTCCCCTTCCGCGCTGGCCATGCAAATGAGGCGCAAAGTGCCAACGGTAAAAGCCACGAGCTATGTCATCAGAAATGAATGTCGCAATGCCGTGATGTCGTTGCCACCGATCGATATCGATCATTACCACTCCGTCACATTAACCGGACCCCGGAGGTGCCTCCCATTGGGGTGCCTCCTGCGGTCCTAAGGCTTGTCCACGGCATTCATGAAGGAAATGACTGACTAATCCCTTGAATGTGGATTATTAGAGGGCCCAGATGGCGGCAACGAGGCCCACAATGAGTGAGGCGCCGGAGCCAAGCTGGAAGCGGCCTGCGTTGCTGGTAGGCGGAGCATTCGTAGGCACAACGCTGGGCGGGGGCGGGCCAACCGTGCGGACCGTCGTTGACGTTGTGTTGGGGATGCCCGACGCGGAGGGTGCCGGCACACCGACAGTGCCTTTTCCTGTCGGCGCCGGCAACGGCGTGACCTGGATCTGACCATCCGAGTACTGCGAAACAGGTGCAATTGACGCCGGTGTGGTCGCTGGAGCGACAGAGGCGCAGGGTGTCGTATGGCCCTGGACTTGGCCTGCAATGGCGGTGAGCTTGAACCAATCTGGATTGAGGCTTAGTGGGGACTTACCATCATCAATCTGGCACATGGGGATGGCCTTCACAGTGGTGACAACCTGCGGCTGGCCGTCACTCAACGGGACGACCGCGGTGGTTGTGACAACACTGGTGCCAACAACATGCTGACCGCCAACGGCCTCTGCGCCCTCACCGCAAGGCATAGCGAGGATCTCAACAGGCGAGCATTGCTCAGCCCACCAGCGGTCGTACAGGTTGTAGAAGTCGCCAGACTTGCACTGGTAGAAGACGGTCGAGCCGCCCAGCGCCAGGGAGCCGTTGCTGCACTCGGTGAAGCCAGCTGTGTATATGGAGCCGGCCTGCGGGGGCCCGTCAAACTGGAACTGGTAGTTGGAAGCGACGTAGCCGGTTCGGCCCTGCGCATCCTTGAGGACACCGTCGGAAAGAGTGGCCACGAGAATTCCGGATCCGGCGCAAGCTGGTGCCCGCTTCTGCGCGTTGGACGATGCCCAGGTCAGCAAGGATCCTGATGTGGAGCGCCCGGATTGGCCCGTTGGCTGCCGCTGGGCCGAGCCGGGCTTTAGGGCTGAGATGCCCAGGGGTCTGTCTGCTGTCGGCCCCACGTACCTTGATAACATGATCCCTCTTCAACTTGTTGCTCAACTCCACGATGGCGATCTCGAACTTGCCGTTGACGGTGGGTTTGCAGCCAGGCGGGGCCGGGGCTGTGGGCGCGATTTTGTCTGTGACGCCCTGGGCGATGGCCGAGCCCAAGGCGGCCAGGACAGCGAGTGCGTGATACTTCATTGTATCTGGTCTCTGGTTGTCGTCGATGAAGGTAGGCGAGTGATTGGAAGTTGCGAGGCCGTAGCGACAGTGGCACACGAGAGATATCGAACGAAGGGGATACCACTTTGTGTGCGGGAGCGTGGGAGTGTGGGCGTGAAGAGATGGCCGGCACGACGATCGGGGACAACTCAAGTTTGGAGAGGGAGAGGAGGTGGAAGGGAGGAGAAAATGCCTGGACGCCATATATACACCCTGCAGATTCCTGCCATCCCATCATCACCCATTTTGCTCCGTGCGCTGGTCATGTTTCCGCCCTGGATTCGGCGAACATTAAGCACCAGGTTTGCGAGGATGAGAGATGTGGACTTCCGCGTCAGACAGAGTGGGCCAGCGCCCAGCCCGGTACGAAGGTACGTACCCTGTATATGCAACATGCGCTGTGTGCCCTCCGACGATCCATATCCATCTCGGTTCGGCCGCTTGTACTGGAGTACATCGGATTGCAGATGGATAAAGAGACGCCGTTGGCAGTTGAAGGACGTTGTGTGTGGCACATGCGCGTGTTCGGGCTGCTTGGGTCTGGGCTCCAGTGATGTCAGTGCAACTTTGCACGATAGCGCAAGCGGGCCTCAACAGCCCGCGCTTTGTCGCCTTTTGGCGGGAGATCGGGGGCTGGGACGACATTCGGTTCTAGATTATTTGCCGTAGCAACAAAAAAGGCGCTCTAAAATCCAAACACATCCGCCTGTTTCCCTCCATGCTAAGAGGTGGCAGGTTGAGCGATAGATCACGCACAGGTTTTGGCTGGCAAGCGGATGTCTAGCATGCCGATGCACGCCACGCCTCTGTCCTAGTGGCTAACACTTTAGGGCCTCTCCACCTGGGAGAAAGCAAGGGTGAAGCGTCTTTCCGGACAGCCTCCGATGTTTCTCTCCGAGACACCACAGGCATGTCGTTTGGCGTCTTTGACACCAAAAATCCGCATCATCGGCTCGTCTTTGTCTAGTATTGAGATATGATGTTTGTGCGCGTCCAGACACCACGCTAAGCCGCCGCGCATACGACACCGCGCTCGCGACTCACGACATCTGCGGCTCTTGGCCAATTCTGTCCTCTTGATGCGAGGCCAGGTTGCGCAACACCTTGTACCTAGTCGCAAGATCTGGCTGTCGTGCGCCCGTGACTGCGAGAAGGGTCCACAGTGTGCAGATGCTCCGTCAAGAAACTTTCTGCCTCGGCTGCTGAGCCAGTTTTGGCGTTGAGGTTGGTCGACTTGCTTAGGATCATCATATTGTTCTAAACGTCCCCGCCGCTGATAGCCGGATGAGTATGTCGGAACATCGCTCGTCTCTCCCATGGCTTCAGGACACTCGGCCTTGGAAACAGGCAGGTCTAATTTTCCTTCCAAGCACACAGACGAACATATGACATGCAGGCAATATCTGCACTTAACGCCCGTGTCCAGAGGTGTCGGTCGGGGACGCACCTCCTGCAGGCACTCCCTCCAGCAACCAGCCGGACGCATGGCACAGATGACAGTTGCATCCTTCAGCGTGGAACAGGAAGAAGGCATCAAAAGATCGATGATATGCAGTCGTCCGGCTTCTGTCTCATTTCGTGCTCTGCCGAATTTCCGATACGAAGCGAATCCCGATTTCGCACAATGCTGCCCCAGCGCGGCTCGAAATTGCAGGACTCGAAACCAGGAAACAAAAGGCGGTTTTCCTCCGAACCCCTCCACCATGCTATGAGCAGCTGATCATATACGGGTCGAGAATACGAAAAATCATGACTTCATCGGAGCCGGAAACAATTTCGGCATCAATATACCCTGGCCAAATGGATGAGCAGCTTTGTTGTGGACGTGAAGATGCACCAGACAACGAAGTTCTGACGCTGAGGTCTTCACACCCCCACCACTCCAGCGGGACCACATTGCAGAAGAATGGAAGGAGTGGCGATCTTCAGCGGGCCCAAAACCTGGTGGGGCCAAACTCCACCGATCGCCAGCTAGCTCAGAGCTCATAGTGGGGCGACTCCAGGGAGGAACGGCGGAGGCCTGGAAGCTGAGGCGGGGGACACACCTCACTGTCTCGCCTCCCTTCTGCGGCAAACTTCCACGTCAACCTTCATTCCTGGCCAGAACCAGACTGCGACGCGGCGCGACGTCGCGCATCAACAACATGAGAACTTCTGGGAACCCTCGAAGAACCCAACGGCGCTTTGTTGCATTAACCGCCGCCCACCAAGGCGTCCCCTAGCCGGTCGCACGACATTGGAAGGTCACAGGTTGGGATCCATCAACTTCTCTATGCTGGGCCGCAGGCCACCACAGGTAGCTCTGCAGCTGCGTTCCCCCGCCTGCGCGAGAGTCGGGGATTAAGCCCACATGCGGATGCAATATCGACTTTGCTCCGAGAAGACAGGAAAGCCAGGAAAAGAAGCCGACGACCAAGCTTCCGCGGGGACATCCCACTCAAGCCCGCTTTGAGCGGTCTGATCAATGACATCAACCCTCGATCCAGGTCGCTATAAAACGGCATTTAAGCCTCACAACCGCGCAACGGATATTAGCCACGCTGCGGGCATCTCAACGGCACTCGAACGTTCCCTGCTTGGACACCTGCGATCGAGCCAATCGATCCGTGCCTGACGAGGCAACCATGAGGGATGCGGGCACCACGCACCTGGGAAAGCGACGGGAACACGGCGACAGAGCTCGGCTTCTGCAACCTTGAAAGGGCTCGCGCTTTCGGTCTGTGTACCAAGTACAGTACATTGCAGGCGCACAGCAGCTTTCAAAACAGCGACGAGGGCTCGATCCGTGCTACGCATCAGAATGGTCGGCATCCGCAGCGAGTTCTCTAGCCAATTTCCAGCGACTCGTGCCGGCGCATTCTCTGCTCTCGCTAGAAGCGGCACATCTCGTACGCCGTTGTATTGTACTTTATCTCGATCTCGGCTCCTGCTCTTGCCCCCACAGGTAGACGGCATCCTTGGTACCATCCCGTCCGCCGAGTCCTGTCCCACACCACTGAAGATCCTTGTCCATCGCACCAGGGATGCCGCTGTCCAGGGCTTGGCCACTCGCCTCTTTAGCTAGACTTGGCAATCACGACAGAAAGCTTGGTGGCAGCTTTTTTGGACGGGACAAGTGACCGACATAATACTCCAGACACAAATTCGGATGTGATGCTCGCGGCAAAGTTGCTCGCGTCAGAACCTAGGCCCTTTCCCAGCGCTCACCTTTGCTTTCCCGCCCCACATAATACTCGACCTTTTCCACGTGCTGTCATACGTCCCTTGCCTTTTGTGACAGAAGACGACTTGCTGCTGCCGAGACCTACTGCCCAGGACCCTGCCCGTTAACAAAAGGCTTCGCCCACCATTCCGTGCTCGTCGGCAAGTGCTAAAGCCAAGAGAAAGGATTTCACCATGAGCGACAACAGGGGGTTTCGGACCAAAGCCAGCCGTGCAGTGCTGCTCGTACGGTCCGTATCGTGTTAGTCCAGGGAAGCCCCTGTTCAGATGCTTCCACAATGTAGGCACTCATCTCCTTCAGGAGCGAGATGCCGGTCTCGGCGATGGAGCGTGCGGCGGGAACTTCATTGGAGTGTGTTCAGCCTGTCTCCGCTGAGTATGACCAACTCTTCAGCTGATGGGGCAGGACCAAACATGAGACAACAAATTGAATGAGGTTGCGAAGTTATCCGACTTCGCCTTCACCCCGGGCCTTGTTCTACGTGTATTTTTTATCTCCATCCCAAGACTCTCTTGCTAGGACCAGTTCACTCGCCATTGCAACTATTATGTATTGACTTTAGCACACTAAAAGCTATATACAATCCAATATTCGATGTCAGACTAAGATTAATGCAAATACTCTTCCAAAAATATCTCTCTACGTCGCATCACTGCTGTGCTGGAGGATAGTACGGCTGGCCAGGTGCTGGTGTTCCGTGAGGGCTGTAGTACGGCTGTTGCTGGTGCGCGCTAGCATATCCGTTGTAGGGCTCCGATCCGGGGAGCTGGTACGGCACCGATTGCTGCTGTTGAACCTGACCAAGCTCATGTGGCGCGGGTGATGGTGTAGACATCGGTGCCGGCGATGGTACTGTTGGCGGATACGTCTGAGTTTGGGGATAACTTTGCGGGTATCCTTGGGGCTGTGTCTGCGAAGCATAGCCTCCTGGTGTTGGATAGGCTTGAGGTGATGGATACGCTTGGGGTGACGGGTACGCTTGGGGCGCCGGGTAGCCCTGAGGCTGGGCCTGCGAGGGATACTCAGTGTATGCGGGATGGGCCGGGGCGGGAGTTTGATGGGGCGCCATCATCGGCGTCTGCTGCGCCGTCATTTCGGTGGTCGCATTGTCCAGCGAGGTGGACTTTTTCGACTGGTGGTACATGCGGAACGTTCGGCCGTGGAAAACAAGGGTCGCGATGAACAAAAGCCTGGTCAGGCGAAGGTTAGTATCGGCCTTTCCCCGTCCAACAACCCTTCGGTGTTCCCTGACAACCGAGCAATAAGACAAGACTCACATCACTAGAGCACTTAGGCCCGCAATAGAACTCATGACCGCAAGTCCTGTTGCGTTTGCGACAGCCGCCCTCCTCTCCAACCCCCGCTTCGAGACAGTACAAAAGTTACTGTTGACAGTGCTTCCGTCGTTGTAGCAAGATTCAATGGTGACGCTGTATTTGAAAGTTCCACGCAGGGCAGCATTGGCGCCCATGGACGAGAGCCAAAAGATAGCCATGAGAAGGTCGAGGGCGAGGACAGCCCAGATGTTGTAGAGCCCACGCGCGTCAGGGACCTTTTCCGAAACGAGAGTGTAGGCCACGACGACCCAAGTCATCAAGCCCTGTGTCCTGTGTTAGCTGACGCGATAGACCTTCCGGGAGAGGATCGTCGACCTACCACGACCAATGCGAAGACGTTCGCGTCCAGAGCTTTGCCATGGATAAGGAAACCGCACATGGCGAGGATGATGAACCCGAAAAGCGCCTGGAAACCACGCACCACCACGACCCAGAGAGGGGTCTGTTGGATGTACTGGTCTCCGCTGGCCGGCGCTGGTGCTGGCGCGCCGTACACAGGCTGTGGCGCTGCTACCGGCGCGCCATACACCGGCTGGGCAGTCTTGACTTCGTCCATTGCTGAGAGTGTCGAGGTCAACCTCACTTACCTGTTTGAGAAGATATTTGGATATCTTTGGATGCCGAGGACCGCTTGGCAAAGAAGGGGGCAAGCCCGCCCTTTAAAGGGGAAGAGGAGCGAGCACAAAGGAGATCCATGCCACCGAAAGCTGCAGAGCCCCATCATCTCCCGACACTGACGAAGTTACCGCTCTGGACCGGCCTGCGCCAGATTAGAAACCGCTAGCGCACCGTGTTCCAGCGTCTGGACCAAGTTTGTTGGTTGGTGACACCCTGGAGGAGTTCTAGCTCGCCCACTTTTCTCAGCCGCACTGGCATGGTGACATTGATGAAGCGAGCAGGCCTACTGATCGCCATCCAGGTTCCCTTCACAGTAAGCCGGATGGTTTCTTGTTGGCGACAGACTGAGAGAGGACGATATCAGACGTCGGGTTCCTTTTTTCTCGCCGATTGCTTGATCGCGAATACACGCGAGTCTCTCATCGGAAGGCTCGCGAGATCTCCTTGTTCCGGGGTGCATATGGAGCCATGGGCAGGAAGGGGGCGGCGTCTGCACCACATCAATAGCTTGTCTTGGCGTCCCGGGATGAAACCCAGGCTCAGCCACGAAGGCTGGAAAGGGTTTGGCGCTGCCAGCTCAGTGTGCCGCCAATGTTCAGGCGCTAAATTCTACTGGACCGACGTCGCGAGCACGACGCGCCTTGCGATGCTGCAATCCGGAATTAGAACGCGTTTGGCTTGCGGCTCTGCGGCAGGCGTCGTGGAGGCTTGAGGGCTTGGGATTCATCAACGGTCGTTTTTTTTTCTCATACTCACCGACATTCTTGGCTGGTGCGCCGCGTAGAAACGGGGTGCCGGTGGCCGCTGCTGCCTTGAGTTCATGGACCCGGAACCGTCGCAGAGTTCTGCAAACAAGAGACAAGTTGCAAGGTCTCGTCTGCAAACGCCAATGCTTCATTTGCCGCTTTACGAACGTCACATGAGGGAAAGACAGCGCTTCGGGGCAACATGGATGCCAGAGCCTCGCTCATCCCAACAGCAGAGGTTCGCGGTGTGTTTGCCCTTTTGGCTTGCAGCGCGAATGCGAGCGATTTGCAGCGAGTTGGCTGAGCATTGCGGGGGTACGAATTTTGGAGCAATTTCCATACTAAAAGACGGGGTAGATCTCATATTTTCAAGAGCATACGGTATCCTGCGAATTTCCTTACTGTGATGCAAAAAGCTTGGCTCGACTCGTTGGCAATTTGTTTACTTGCCCCTTGCTGACTAACATTAATGCTAATTTGACCTCCGGCATCACCAAGTCGTCAATCTGCGGGATCAGTTCATGTCACATAAGCGCTCGATCCAGTTTCACGTAGACCGATTAGAGTACATAGGCCGCAGGACAATCTCAATTCTATTTTCGGGTGGCACCCACCACACGCCCGAAACGTGACCTCAGCCTCAACTCTCCATTCTTCAGCCCTCACTCGGCCCGTACAAAGCCAAGACGCGAAAAGCCCTGCTCATCCTCTGGTCCCGGCAGCAGCTCTCTAATTCCACCCGCCGAAAGCAGGTGCCCAAGGTATCCCAGGCTTTGCTGGACAGAGTCAACAGAAAACCTCGTATCGACCGGTCCTCCCCAGTAACGGCTATGCAGATTCACTCCGCTCTCTGCGGCCCAATTATGGATCATCTGCACGAAGGCCTCCCGATACGCAAAGATCTCAGTCTTGCCAGCTCCATACTTGCGCTGGACTTCCTGATCGTGGCGCCAGGGATCATACCAGACCACCTGTAAACTCTCGCCTGACTACGAAGAAAGGCGGCGGAAGATCAGCACGGTGCCATACCGAGGCATAGAAGGATGATTGCCCCAGATGCTGAGTCGCTCCTGGCTACTGCCAGCAACGCGCTGGAGGTCGTCCGGTTTGAGTAGCCAATGCGCGAGCAGTTTGCTTGCCTCGCGAGCTGAGTGCCTCTGCTGCGTACTCAAAGAATCGCGAGGTTGTGGCGAAAACTGCGGACTCGGGGCCGATGGTTTGGTACCAGTTTTGGCGCGAGGTCCGATCGAGGAACCCAACTGGGCTCAGGAATAAAGCCCAGTCTTTTGTCGGTATATAGTTGATCAAAGCGAGGCGGTACACAATGAGGCGGAGGTCGGCGGGGGTGCTGCGAGAGTTGACAAGGACGCCTACATGACCGGGGTTTTTGGGGTCAACGCCGCCCAGGGAGGCCACGATGTTGGCACTTGCGAGGGTTATCATGTCGACCAGAGGGAAGTAGGCAGGCGGCCAAGGTCTGTCAGCAGCGATATCGAGGCGTTTCAGAGTCTTGCTGGGGCCTAAATCCATACCGAAAGCGTCGTTGTCAAAGATTTCGAAGTTTTTGAAGGTCTGCAAGAGGTCTTGCACCAACTTTTCCGACGCCCCAGCTTCATCAATGTCGAGGCCTGCCAAAGTATCGACGAGAGAGCTGGTCGTTGCCTCCATGGTGCTGTCGAGATGTTTGAGGCTATTGACCTCTTCGTCCAGGGCGTTGAAGCGATCAGCCAAGGCACTGAGCACGGTCGGGGCTGCATTTCCTTGGTACGCGAGACGGGCTTCGCTCATGACTTGAACAACCTCTTGGGCTTCGTCGGGACCAAGGTCAACGAACAGCGAGACCTCGCCGGCAATCACTCCCCTGTTGTTCATGTTAGTTAGCCCAAACAGACGCTCGAATATCCTATCCCCAATGTTGATGATGCGTACCAAGCAAGCGGGCCGCCGCGCATGGTGCGGAACAGCTCCACGTTTTGCATGACCGCCTCAAAGAGAGCGACCATCGACTCTCGCGCTGTGGTGCGAATCTCGGTGGTGTCTTTGTCGCCCACGTCCCCAAACATTGCCAGGTAAATTCGATGCTCCCTGTCCTCAAAGACTGGACCTGGCGGGAAGTAAAAGCCAGACTGCTTGAGGGCCGGCTTTCCGGCACTGACAGGCATGGCGTCGGTCGGCTCAGAACCGTAGGCAGATAGTTTCGGGAAAACTGCGAAACAAAGAAGAAGGAAGTTGATTGGCTCAAGTCGTTTCTGCAGTGTTGTAGAAGGAGGATGGGAGAGCGCGCTTTGGGGAAGCTTGAGAAAAGAAGATTTGTGGCCGAGCAAGAAACCACTAGAAAGGATTGAGCGCGTCAGAAGTGGAGGATTGAGGAAGGAATACTCAACTGCGGGCAGGTTTAATCACGTTTTTCATCCGAACATGGCGAAGCAAACAATACTAGCAACATGAGGAGCAAACAATGGTTATGGGAAGGCATCGTGACATCTACTCGGAACATTTCATGATGTGTGGCCTTGCCGAATGGAGCAAAAGCCCAACGATGGCTGAATCGGGAAACATAAGAATACAATTAAAGCGATCAAAGTGACCCAGAAAGGTAGTTCTATCCTTGCCGACGAATGGTGAACTGCCACAGAAGTTGACAGTTAGAAATGAGACCAAAAAAGAAAAACAGGCCGAAAAAAAGAGTAGGTGTGGAAATCGAACTGACGATATGGGCACTTGCCTACCAGATCCAGGAGGAACCTCAACCGGGAGGAGAACGAACCGATACCGCCAGCTTGAGCCACTGCGCCAAAGTGACCGTGGTTAGTGATACTTTCTTTGGTTGAAGGGTCTCGCTGGATTAACCCTATATACTACGGACCTCGAGCCCCAGAACCACGGTGGGTGAGTCACGGCCAAGCCCCTCAGCACCAAGCACACGTTGCCCTGTGCTACGAGCCTTCCCAGTTTGACATGGTGGTGGGAATCTCGCGCCGAGTTCAATCAAACACACGACATCGTGAAACACACCAACACTGAATCCAAGCCCCCATCATCCACTGTTCACTTTAAGGTCTCGGCTTTCTTCGCAAAAGGTATCGCATCGCCGCGATGAATATATTGATTTTGTGAGCGGGCATGTAGCAAAGCCATTTCCCTTTAGAGAATGTCTGCATACACCGTACATAACCTCCGTCAACTTATATCATAATACTACCGGATAGGTATTTATGTGAAACGCGTTGGAGGAACCCTCAAAGACCACAAATCGGCGCCGAGTAGATTCGGTGGCCTCCCGTTGAAGACCGGTCCAGGCGGGAAGTTGAAGCCCGCCTGCTTAAGGATCGACTTTCTGATCGAGGGTGACATGGTGCCAGGTAGTGCGGTGTTGTGAGGTGGCTTGAAAAAGAGCCGGAGGGTTGCGAATCGGAAGGAGAAAAGGTTGGTTCGCGCAGGTCGTTCAGTTGGTGTTGTCGTTCCAGCCCATGTCCCATTCCAAAAAGGCCTGCCTGCATTTTACAACGGCCTATTACAATGTAATCGAGACCTTTCAGGTTGTAGCTGACGCCTGCAATGTGGCAACTAGGCCTCATCTCCACCTCTGAAAAGGACTGCCTGTATTTCTCAAAGGCCCATAATGTGGCCAGCTACCCTCATCTTCCATTCTGGAAATGCCTACCTGTATTTAACGACGGCGTCCTCAAATGTAATTAAGGTATTTCGCCATGTTGTCAAGGCCTGCTTGCAATCTGCGACGGTAAATCACAATGCAAGTAAGGCCTTTCCCATGCAGTTGAGCCCTTTGATGTGACATACCAGGCCTCGCTGTTTGGCATAAACTGTGTGAGAATCTAAGTAACGCATTTTCAGACGGAGAGAGAGTCTTTCGTTTAGCCTGGCTTTCGCACTCGCAAACAATACTAGTATGTGATGGATCCGTAACCATAGCAAGCAGAACTTTGACAGAATAGAGGAATAAAACTAAAATTCATTATTCCCTACTATCATATTTACAAAAAAAAGGGAGAAAGAAAGTCATCGGCTGCCGCAGATGTCGGCGCTATGGTAGAAATCACTGGGCAACCTCAACGGTCAGGACTGCAAAATTCTTGCTCGACATGGAGCTATCGCAAGTTTTGGTCCAACCAACCAGCAACGATGTAATCTTGTCACGAGGATGACCTCGCTGACGGAAATTTTAGTCCGTCCCATACCCACATTTCGAAAGAAAGGTGGGTACAGCCGTCGTCAGACGGGCACGAGCCCTTTATCTACCGCTGAGCATGACGTGTCTATGCTGCAGCTTGACTTGCGCATCTGTGATGTAATGATGCCAAGAGCGTGACGAATTCTGCTACTCACAAATGTCGAGCAGCAAACTTTGGCATCTGGCTGACTCCTCCCAATGCCTTGTTTGCTTCCGCCCGAGAATCACTTGTCTCCCGGAAACATTGCATTGTCCCCAGACTCCAGAGCCCAAGGAGTCCAACATCAAACTACAGCCAGAATCCCAGGAAACTCCGCCAGAATGTCGACAGTCGGCCATAGCCAGTCCAAGGTGTACTACCCCTATATGGACGACTCGGGTGATGCCCAGCGTAAAATCAGCCAGTCCGAGATCGACGAGACTTCCAGACATAGCGGCAAGAACCTGAAGGGTTACATGCCCAGTAAGTCTTGCCATTGCAGTGAAATGATCAAATGAAAGAGCTGACATGCGGAATGAGAAGAAGACCAGATCTGCGCCGTGAACCGCATAGAGAGAGAAGATGTGCGTCTCGCCCTCGTGCAATCCACATCATCATTTGACATCAAATTAGCTCCACAAGAGACAGGCTGAAGCCATGAAGAAGGACCCCACGCTTGCGGTAAGGACTTCCATACAATCAAAATGAGTCAAGCGATATGCTAAAACGGATGGCTCGCAGGCGACGGTGAATGGAAACACGCCGGGGCCGGGAGCCAGAAAAGATAAAGAGCTGATGGAGGAAGACGAGGAAACAATAAAGAGAATGGAAGAGAAGAAGGAGAAGAAGAAGGGCCGAGGAATGCCCGGGGAATAGATATAGACGTGGAACTTTGGAAAAGGGAAGTGACCCTTTTCAGTTGAGCTATCAACATAATTTCATGTTAACTGCCTCTATTTGTACCGCCATTCCGATAGTGTAATGAGAATGAACGGGCTTTCTGATGAGTATTGAAGATAGGCGGATGCAAGATAACATGTTCCGGATCTTCTGCCCTTAGTTCCCCCAAGGTATCGTCATGTTCAGTGGTGCGCCTCACTCTTGTCCATCATCGAGAGCAGCCACTTCTCATGAGCCAGGGGGTCTAGGTTACGAAGCCACTTCGCCGACACCTTTGCCGTCATGGTTGCCACCCTCTCATACTCCTCTTGGGAAGTCATGAGTTTCTCGACGGTCGACTTCCACTCGGTGATGTCTTGCTCTGGCACGACATAGTAGCCGTCGGGGTGGCGTTTTCCGGTGACCATATTGACAGGGATGACATAAGGTAAACCAATCTTTGCCTCTGGGAGCCCGCCGGCATTTGAGGCGACGACTGGAATTCCACGCAGCTGAGCTTCCGTGACAATGATGCCCCAAGCTTCATGCCAAACCGACGGGGTAATGAGGATCTTGATGGTGTCCCAAATCTCGTCGGTGTTGCGCGTTGTAGGCATGACACTGCAGTGGCGGCCTCAAGTTAGTCTGGGCTCGTTAGAAGCGAGGTTGGGGGGCTCACTCGATATTTGGTATGGCATCAAGAGCTTCTAGATGTTCCTGTCCAGAGCCCCAGCTCGCCCAAGTTACGAACTTGATATGCGGGAGCTCCTTTGCAAGGGGAACTAGAATATCCATACCCTTGTGAGGGCAAGGATTGACCATGCCAATAGCATTTTTGTCGATATTGTAGCGAACGAGAGGCATACAGCGCTTGGAGTCAAGGTATGTCAGGGGGCTGTGCACGAGAAACGTGGTGTCCAGGTTGCCGTACTTCTTGGAATACTCTTGTATGGCCTTCGACACAGCCCAGATGCCGTCAAGATCGCGCAGCAAGCTATCCTCGTACTTTGGCGACAAGCAATGCCCGTAAACACCTTGGCTGTAGGGTCCGAACGGAAGCTGCTCGGCCGTGTGAATGATGCAAATGCGCTTGAACCAAGGGCGAAGAGGGTGGTTGGCAGCAACCTTCATGGTCAAGGCATCATTGAACACGACATGCGTGGGCTCGAATCGGGAGATATGCTCGCTGAACAGGTGAACCAAAGCTCTCATTTGCGGACGCACGCCATTAATCTCGCCTTCTTCATCGTACGTGCCATGCTGCAAACGACATTGGTTAGCACTCTGAAGCACCGGACGCCTGAGAAGGTGCGAGAGTCAGCCTACTTCCAGGTATTCCGTGATGCCGCTGAAGAACTCCTTGGTCGGCCAGATGACGCAAAAGATGCTGCGGTCCAGGACGATGTTGAGGATATCATCATCGTTGACAAAGAGGGTGATGTCAAAATAATGGAGCTTGTTGAACTTGTCCGTGACGAAGATGCGCTCCTGTGATAGCTTCGGGTCGATGCTCTTTGCACGAAGCTGCTCGACCGTGCGCTTGACCTCCTGCTCAAAGGCATAGCAAATCTGAGCACAAGAGTGTCCACACTTGGCGAGCTGAACAAGGAAACAGTAGTTCGCCTTGAAGCCACCGGACGAGGGGGAGAGACCGTGCGCCGTCTGGACCAAGAAGACACGCATCTTGTCCTCATTCTCAACCACGGGAATATGCGCAGATTCGTTGGCGTAGACCTCATCGACACTCATACTGCCAGCGGGGAGACTGAACGTATCGGCGATGATGTTAGCGAGCTTGTCTTCTCCATTAGCTGATGAGGCAGAGTCTTGACCGTCGGTTTGTTTGTTTTCGACATCGCCGTGCTTGCTGCTACCATTGGTGAGCTTGTCGCATTCGTCGGTGTTGGCGCTGTCGGTGTTGATGCTGCTACAAAGGCTGTTGACGGTCGAGGCCAGTTTATCGCGGCCATTGGTGCTGATTTTGGTGTCGGCATTGGGGTCTAGCTGCTCCACGATGAGAGACAGGCCCTCATCAACACCTGAAAGGGGCGCTGAAATCTGGGCTGCAAGAGTAGGGGGAGCTGTCTCCGGCTTGCCGCTCATCTTGTCGTTCGTCGCCGGGGACCAGGGGAAAGGCGGCAAGGTTAGGAAAAAGGGCCAAGGAAAACGAGGGCTTCGTGATGCGGTAGGAGATCTTGGAAAGCCCGAGAACGTCTGGTGGTAGAATAGAGGCTTAAAGAGAGAAGAGGTACCCGAGGCCTGGCCAGGCCCCGTCAATAGCGGAAGGCTTGGAGATTGATGGAAAGGAGCGAGGGAGGCCCGATGTTTGGTCTGCCGGCGGTAGACTGTCGCAGTTGGATGGCGATTGTTGCCGTTGGAAAACACAGGAAGACGAACGCAGTCTCGAGGTTGAGAAGAAAGTGACAGAGCTGGCCGGTTTTCATGGAGGTTGTTGTTTGAAAGGTGCGAAGAGGTTAGAGCTGTTACGCGGAGAAATGGCTTGATCCTGTGGGAGGCTCGGAAATGAACCTCCCTCAGTACCAACCGCATTTCTGGCAGGTGCGATGATTCCAGCTTCGCGATAGAACGCGTTGGAAGGCTGCAGCGCGTCATTCAGGCCCCGTGACGCGTATTGGCGATGTGATGTGCCATCTAAAGAAGAGACCAAGGCACATGCACAGATGTGGCCAACGCTCACTCTGCATTGTTAGCGCAGACAAAACATCTAACGCAAACGAGACATCTAACACTGACGATGCCTTTTCAACGTGCTGGACTCCTTCAACTCATGCCTGCCTCCCCCAAATTGCCCCCTTGACGCCTTCCCTATCCAATCCGATTTCGAATCCTTATGTGATAGGAAGGAGGCAGCGAGACACGCATAAGGTTGTCTCGGCCCCAGCTTTTGTCCGAGCCAATGTGCCAGGTTGCCGGAACTGGGGAAACAGATCGGATCATGATGGAGGTCCCTTCTTCTGCCCAGATGACGTCACTTCCCGCCTTGTGTGGTTCCGAGTGCCTGGCGCTCCTTCTCTGCAATTGCTGTTCAGGTTGTCATTCCAACCCTTCACAGGTAGGAGGAGGGCCGTGCCCCCTTGCTTGCGCACTGTGTCGAGTCCCGTGACGTCTGGAAGACCTACTCAGTGCTCTGGATGTTGGCCGTTGAGGTTGCTTGCTGTTCCTGCCTTGAGGGCTTGGAGTACCGGAGTTGGGCGGTGTAATTTCAGGCGCGTCATCTCGTGAATTGTTTCCCTCGGGCACGACTTGCTACCCCCTTTGAAGTATGCCTATGCACAAGGGAAAGAAATTTAAGCTTTGCGGCTGGTGCCAACTTTCGTTTAGAGCAATCGTTGGGAGACTTTCGCCAAGGGTGTCGAGAATTGTGGTGATGAAAAAAAAACACCACCCCTATTTCTTGGCTCCACACTTGTTTTAGCTGACCCATTGTGGCGGGTGCATGTACTGCGTACAGGAACCAATGGGGGAAAACCCTCCGGCAGAACTCAGACCGTTATTCGGCCGATGCAGCTAGCGGGATCGCTGAGGCGCGGTCCAGCTTCCCCAATTCTTTTGGCACAACGGCAGATAACGGGCGGTGAACTTTCTGACGTGCATCGTGCTATGCGAATCTATTTTTTTTGAGTGGGTCGCATTGTGCAGATTCAGCTGCAACCCAGCAGCCACACTTGGTTTTTTCGGGTCTGAGTATCATCAAGATACGAGCCGTACAGTTAGCCGTTTCGGTAGTTTTGCCGCCCGACATGAGCATGGCCTGGGCTGCACAGGAGCTTACCTTGACAGCTGCAGCACTGCCCGATCAGTTCGATGACTGCCCGCCGGTTTGGGCCACCAGCGCGCTTGCGGATTAGGGGTTACCGATAGTGCGCACCGGGGTCAGGGACGGCCTGTCCGGTGTAAAGCTAGACAAGGTTGCAATGGGTTTCAGTGATGAGATATCCAAGTTCGCCCACGTTGGTATAAGACGGTGCTGTCCCAGTCCACGTGGCGGAAGTCGAGCCTCTTCATCGTAAATCCCTTCTTTGAGTCTC
>Ga0247780_1000680_pt1 | contig 29150 bp, 13 predicted proteins | sample UWRJL079202R5_FD_179927 | JGI IMG/M metagenome (GOLD analysis project Ga0247780, IMG submission 179927) | Plant litter microbial communities from Arlington Agricultural Research Station in Wisconsin, United States - UWRJ-L079-202R-5 | ecosystem: Environmental > Terrestrial > Plant litter >... | reverse complement strand
GCGGTACGCTTCAGCGTATCCTGGCCTATCAATGGGTGGGTGGCGAAGCCTCGCTTTAATCTGCTCTGTTGGTGGCGAAGCCCCCACTTTGACCTGCCAACGACCCGCTGGGCAATGCGTCAAAACGACAAACTTAATATCACAGATCTGGGGCAAACAACGTGAAATACTGTTCCTATTAGCTGGGCCAGGCAGGGGTAGGTCGGGTAAGTCACCTCCGATGTCCCAACTGTCAACGTGTGCTGCCCACATCCAAAGAGCGTTTCTTGCGCAGAAATGTGCATGTGTTGCTTGATTCAAAGTCAGGGGCCAGAGTTGGGTTTTTGTATATAAATCACCCGCTTCTCCCAATGAAGACCGTGTCTTGTGTCTCCGCTACCACCATCACACTCTGCACACCCTTTCTAGATCATCAAATAACCTCAGCCTTCGAACCTCGCATATCTCTCCTCTCTCAACCTCAGCCATGTACGCCAAAGCTGTGGCCATTCTGGCCCTCCTCGGCGTGACAGGCACTATGGTGCAAGCCGCGCCGGCCGGGACCGTCTCTGGTACTGGTCCGGTCGAGGCTCGTGCTCAGCCGTGGCGCGAATTCAAGCGTGAGGCTGTTGCGAAGGAGACTCCTGAACTGGCCCTCCTTGGAACTCGAGGTGATGTTGATATCGAACTGAACGCGGGAAGCTCGGCTGGCTAAGTCGCCGTTCAAGGCGGTGGGAGAAAGTTGGTAGGTACTACTGAGATCCGGTCAAAGAATTGCCTAACACGTGTCGCTAGGATCTATCCTGAAGGCGGGAGGTTGGATGGTGGAGGAACAGTGGCATTTGGAATCACTTTCGATGGATGTACCTACTTAGGTACCACCCTAGTCTGTCTTTACCGCGATTGATACGAGAACATACATGTATACGCCCAGAAAAGCTATCAGTCCAGTCCAGGCTCGGCAAGGCCGAATAAACACTCTTTGCTTGGAAGTACCTATTCGAGTCCGGTGTGAGGCGTGGGTGTCTAGAGGCTAGGTACCAAGATTCGAACTGCTGCTTTAGCCTGGAGGTCATGGGCCTGTGGCGGCAGGTAAAAGGCTCCCTTTGACATACGCACCGTGCTGTGTGAGAACCCCAAACGTCCCAGATCGGCACGGGCAAGAACGAAAGCTACGAAACCCAAGTCCACCCTAGCTGGTTTGCACAGGCATCTAGGTACATGTGATTCACAATCACAACGGTGCGCGGGACATTGCGCGCGCAAAGCAGCGCCTTGGACTCCTACTTTGGAAGGTGCCAGCAATCAACCTGTCTGGTTGGTAACTTGAACTATCTATGCCACGGAAAGCCAAATAGCCGAGTCAGTTGGTCAACAGCCAGGTGGGGTGGTGAATGGAGCTGGGTGCGAATGTGCCGTATGTGCCGCTGTGGCACGCATGATGTTTCCATGCCTTATGTGGCTCAACCGGAATGACAACCCAGGATAATTCCAGGCACTGGAGCATGCCTCGATGTTTGCCTCAACATTCAATAACCCCTGAAGTTTCACATCGTTGATGCAACCTTGTCCCTTCCCACGTTCCAAGTCAGCGAGCAGCCCACGACTCTCAAGTTGGAATATTCCATCCCACTTTCACCCGAACACCTGATATGAAGCCATCCCACTTAAACACGACAATGGACCCCCAGAGACGCATACTCCGCTGGTTGGAGGCTATCATCAAAAGCTTTCTCGGCCATGAACCTGAAAGGCCTGTTCAGAGCGTGACGGTCACGACGGGTATGAATGAACATTTCTATGGGACAGCGTGGAAGGAGGACAACACGGCCAGCCTCGTCTACGAGGCCATAAGAGCTGGATATCGCGCTGTCGACACGGCATGTCAAGGCCGCCACTACCGCGAAGACTTGGTGGCCCAAGGGCTCAGACAAGTGATGGAAGAAGGCCTCGTTTCAAGAGCCCAGATCCACGTAAGCGCCTTACCTACCTAGGTAGGTATACATAAGTGAGGTACCTAGGAGTGACACGTTCCACCCCACATAGATTCAAACGAAATTCTCCCCATCCTCGTCCCAAGACGACACAACCATCCCCTACAACCCAAACGACCCCGCTTACGACCAAGCCATCGCCTCCACAGAGACCTCCTTGCGCAACTTTAACTTCGACACCGTGTCCCACAACGGCGACTCAACCACCGCAGCAGCCCCCTATCCCTATCTCGATACCGTCCTCCTTCACTCGTTCCTGCCCACCGGCCGAGAAACCCTCGAAGCATGGCGCGCAATGGAGTTGTTCGTCCCGCACCGCATCCGACAGCTCGGCATCTGCAACGTCAGCCTCACACAGCTCCATGCGCTGTGCAACTCCGTGCGCATCAAGCCGGCCGTGGTGCAGAACAGATTCTACCAGAAGAGCAACTACGATTGTGATGTTCGCGAGTTTTGTCGAGAAAATAACATTCGGTATCAAGCGTACTGGGTTCTGAAGAAAAACCACCATCTTTTAGACTCGGATTTGGTCCAGGAGCTGGTGAGGGAGCGGGGGGTTAGCAGGGAGGCGGCCTTGTTCTTCCTCATTCAGAGGGGTTTGGGGGTTGCTATTCTTGATGGGACGACTAGTGTTGAGCATATGCGCGGCAATATTGCAGATTTAGAGAAGTTGACATCTTGGGCCGCGGAGACAACAAATGGGGAGAGGTTGGCGTGGTTGGGCAGGGAGTTTGAGAGAAGTCTCGGGGACATGGAGTTCTTACAAGGGCAATAGGGGCGACATTAGCTGCCAGCTCGAGCCAACAAAGTTTGAGGATAATTCGAAAACTGTCATGGAAACTGAGTTTTTCACTGGGATATCCGCAGATATTGGTTGCCTTCATCAGCTGGCAAGACATTGGATGAGTGATGTGATGACGGCCCTGAGATCCAAATCCAGGGGCTAGGGTTTTCGAGGCGATTTTAATTTTATGCTCGCCAAGTGACTCAAATTGTGAAGGATGTTGTTAAAGAAGGTGCTGAAGGGGGATGTTGGTTGTGAGAGTGCAGTCAGTGGACTGTTGGGTGATGACCGGGATTGAGGACATGACGCAGAATATCGTTGCATAGGTAATCATGACAATTGAGAAGCGCACGTTCTCTAGCCATAATTCGCCCTCAACAATGGGCCATTTGTCTGTCGACGTGAGACTGACTGCAAACGATTTCATTCGCTGCTCGCTTCCACTCAGGCTGCCCGGATCGGTCTCTCGAGCCAGCACCAAAGCCGCACTGAAGCTCGTCCCGGTTTGATGCTTCCAGATCCGGATTGCCCGCCACCTCGGTACTATTTGGCTCAAACTAACAATGCAGCGCATTCTACGACCCCGTGTAAGCATAGCGAATCGGCGTCTCGGTGTAGCTGAACAGGTTCTGCCGTCACCCAGGGTCTGGCGACGACGTCATTTCCGTCTGTGGTTGGCGGGGTTGATGTGAAATTGGCAAAATTCAGATACATGTTCAGTGGTGGGGACAATCCCCCGCAGTCTTAATCTCAAGTTGGTAAGTGCATTCCACGCCTCACTGCTGTGAAGCAAAGACGGCACGTGAGTTTTGGTCGTCTCTGGCCGACTTCCCTTTCTCCGCACCAGCTTAAACATGCCCGATGAACTCCACGTGGGTGGCTCGTTACGATGGAGGGCCCAAAAGCCTACCAGTATATCCCTCTTCAATCCCCGAGAGCAATCCGGCTTCTTCAAGTCCAGCCCGCCGCGTCGGAATCCAGTCCACTGCTATGCAGATTGGTCGAGGTTTCGCTCGACAAGCCGCCCGAATATGACGCGCTCTCATATACCTGGGGTAAACCATCGGCAATTGGCCCGAACACCGTCGATTGCAACGATGGATACCTTCCCATCACCAAGAATTGCCACGACGCCCTGACCAGGCTTCGACACAAGAGGAAACCCACCCGTCTCTGGGTGGATGCCCTCTGCATCGACCAGTCGTGCGTCGCCGAGAGAAGCTCGCAGGTCACCATGATGGGCGAGATCTACAAATCGGCAGCCCGAGTCGTTGTCTGGCTTGGTCCCGGCGATCCCGAGAGCGACTTTGTGTTCGCCGTGATGAGGCGGCTTGGCAAACTGTCGTGCTTCGCGTTGCCGTTTCAGCGCTCCCCGCAGATTGGTGCCGATAAGAATCGAAAGATCAGCAACCTTATCGAAGGTGAGAGATGAACTTGGGGGCACACACCTCCTCTCCACCCTCCTAGCTAATCTGCCCCCTTCCGCCCAGATCTTGTCAAGAAGAACAGCGAAGGGCCGCGGTGGGCAGACCGTCATCGGCACTTCCTCGCCTTCCACAAGCGGCCGTACTGGACCCGCATGTGGACGATCCAGGAGTTCGCAGCCAACAAAGCCACCGTTTTATACTGCGGGGCAGCTGAGCCCGTGAGTGCTTTTTTCCTGTACGCCCTGTCGTCCACGTTCATCAGCGGCGACATGCTCTTGCAGAGCACCTTCGCAACCATGCGCAAGTCCTTCCGGCTGCACCACGAGTGCGTCTTCCGAGAACAACAACAGGCACCCTTATCTAAGCTCCTGCTTCAGATTCTGTCCATGCAGGCTTCCGAGCCCCGCGACAAGATCTACGCCCTGCGGTCCGTTTTCAGCGAGATCTTTGGCCCCATGAAGGTGGACTACGACGCCCCGGTGAGTGACGTATACAACGAAGCAACCGGTCGCATAATCACTCACAACCAGAGCCTCGAAATACTCAAAGAGGCCGGCCGTGACGGGAGCTGGGGAGTGGCCTCGTGGGCCGTAGACTGGGGCTCCGACTTCAGCGAGAGCTTGGCCTCTGGCGTTCCTGAGTGGGACTGCTCCCGGGCCTCGGGCGGCGTGTCCCGCTCCGGTGGCGATTACAAGAACCTATCGGTCAAGGGCCACATCTTTGACAAGATCGTGGTCGTCAGCAGCGCCAAGATCTACCTGACGAGGCCCTTGGGCATGGTCCCCGAAGAACAGCTGGAGAAGGGTAAGGTGGGAGAGTATACACCCGATTTCAGCGCCACCAAGCCGTTCTTCCGCGCGGTAGCCCAGTTTTTGTGGGACGTTCACGCTTCGCAGGGCCGAACGGGGCTCCATCTTCCTCGCAAGTTCCAGGACCTTCTGGCGTTATTGCTTGGGAGCCACTACAATTTCGAGAGCGGCGGGATCCCGAAGAAATTCCTGGAGCCCCTCTTCGCGTTGCTCTTTCACGAGAGAGAATCATTCGCTCCGGCAAATCTAGAACCCGTCGCAGATGAGACGGAAAAGCAGCTTTTAGAGGTTTTTGAGGAGTCGCGTTCTCCTGTCCCGCAGCTGCTTGTGCCGGACGAGAGTTTAAAGTTATTCTTGTGGAGAGCCACGAGCAAGGTGGGTATGGAAATTCTCTTCTATACTAAGAAGGGTAGGATAGGGGTTTCCAACTCGAGGGTCCAGACAGGCGATGTGGGTGCTGGACTGAGCGGCCTGGGCAACCCATTCACGCTTCGGGCGTCGGGCCCCGATCGGTTCAAGTTGATCGGGCAGGGCATAATGACGGGGGTAATGAATGGTGAGGAGTGGCCGGAAAGCGAGGAGGGACTGCGGTGGCTACATTTAGTGTAGCCTGGAAAAAACTCGTAACTCAAACCTAGAGTGTAAACACCTTCTCTTGTCTTTGCATGCGAAGGACCGAGGTTCAAAATAGATGGCAGCTCAGTCAGCCCCCCGGACGAAGTTTTATGCTCAGACAACTCAGCATGCCCAATTTGCCGAAAACGCCTAGAGTTCAGCTGGAAATATGAGCCTCTAAGATATACCAATCAGGAGTCCTTAACATGGCACCCTCTGAAATCTAGACATTCGATCCTCGAAAGTTTTACCATCTCTGCGACCTCCCCAGCAGAGATTCTTAGGACCTACATTCATTGGTGCAATCATCACGGCATATAAGGAAATGTGGGCGCTCGGGCGCTTAAGGTGGCATCGCCAGCTGTGAGAGCGACAGGTTAAAACCCGATCGTGAACAATGTCACCATGACCATTCGCCCCGGCGAGAAGGTGGCCATCATCGGCAGGACGGGAAGCGGCAAGTTCTCCCTTATCCAAACACTCTTCAACCTCCTCTCTCGCTCCCACGGCGCCATTCATGTCGACGGCGTGAGTCTTAACAATATTCCGTGTTCTCTCATCCGCGAGAGACTTGTCGGACTCCCGCAGTATAGCGTCTCCAACGGGCTCGCCACCCTGCGGCGTAATCTGGACCCGAGTGGGACACGTTCGGATGCAGAGATCTCGGTGTTGTTGGACATTGCGGAGGTGCAAGGGGTAGACTTTGACCTTGATCAGATCTGGGAGACATGTGGGTTCCCGCAGGGCTGGCAGCAGAGACAGGGATCGTGAGGATGCTATTGAGAAGAGGCAGGGTGTGTGTTTTTGACGAAGCCAAGTGGAATGGACGGAAAGACGCATGAGAGGATGATGCAGGTCATCTTTGAGGCAGTGGCAAGCGGGACAGTTCTGTTTGTGACGCATCATGCGGAGAACTTGGGAATGTTTGATCAAATTTTGGAGGTTAAGAATGGGGTTGTGGCCGATGTAGTGAAGGGTGGAGGGGATGAGATCGAGGCACTGTAAGCAAGTAGTACGTAAAGTTGATTTATCTCCTGAAGACACTTGAAACGCGAACTCTACCGTGATCCAAAGGTCTACCTAATCTTGAACAATTCCAGTCTGCCTCTTTCAGCCGTATACTTACCCAACAAATCTCCCTGGCCAAATCCATGCATGTAGGCCTCTCCGACGAGCTTGGCGTCGCGATCACCACACGGTCTGAGTAAAAATGGCACTCTGGCTTCACCAAAAATAACAATGACATCACCCTCTTTGGCTCCCTCGGGAACCAAAAGCATGAAACCTAGCTCGGACAGGGCAAACTTTTTGCCTGCCGCGCGACGGGCGATGATGTTCCTCGTCAACTGCGTGCAACGTCTCATTCGGCCATCTCCAGCGGCGGTGCCCTCTGCGAATTCCCTAATTTCGTCGCTAAGCGCAGCTTCGAGGCCCGCGCAGACTTCCTGCATCCGTTGCTGGCCTTGGGCGGTCGTGTCTTCAACATCTACTCCAGAATCCTTCAACCGCAACGTTAGTGTTTCGCGGACTAGACTAGCCAGCCACTTCTTGGACGCCTCGGTCTGGTTCGGGTTCTCGCGGCTGACCCTGATCTGCAGATAGACAAACCAAACGCATATCGTGGCGAGTGTGTTGGAAGACGCCGGAAATCCGACGTCGTGGTCGGCAATGATGGTTCTGAGGATGGCCTCGATAAGAGACTGGCCGGGGGCCATGGGATATGTACTATCGTTCGGCCGACCGAGGTTCCCGTACAAGGCGAATGTCTCCTCCCGTAGAGTTCGAAACCATGCCAGGTTTAGGTAGAAGAAATCCCGCATCTCGTCGTCCATTTCTGCCCGGAGCAGAATCCGGTTGAAGAGTTCCATTTGTGCGTTGTCGATGCGGCCGCCTCCCAGCGCGATGTACGGATTGTTGTCGTCGACGTATTCCAGCACTCCGATCGCGATTCCGCTGATTATGATACTCGATTCGCCCGCGTCCGGTATTATATCAGCGGGGAACCCATACCCAGCGGTGTACGGAGACAGCCCGTGCCCAAGCGGGTGCAGCTTGGGTAACGCATTGAGATCCGGAACCCAACTCGGCCAGTCGGCGCATCTCTCCGACTGGTTGTTCTTCCCCGCCATGGCCAGCAACAAATACCGCGCCCCACGGGGTGCCCTCTCCAGGACAAGTCTCGTCACGGCGGTGAACAGCTTCCGATCGTCCCTGGCTTTCTGCTTGGTCAGCCCCAGCTCCGTCAGGTCCATACCCGCGCCGATACCACCCAGTGCCCAGACTTTGTCGCAGGAATACGTCGCCCGGGACTGCACGCACTCGACCAAGATATCAGGCACGGTGGGCATCTGTCCCGCGGCATACAGCTCGCGGAAACCGTGCAGTCGCACAACCAGATCGATCCCCGTCCTGAACTTGGCCATGCGCTCTGCGCCAACCCATCCGCCCACGGTAAGATACGGCATCTGCGTCGCGGTATCAACCCGCTTAAACGCCATCATGACGTTTCCGAGAACCGCGAAATCAATCTCCCTCCCGCCATACCGCACCGTCACGGACTTGCCCACAACAATCTCTTGGATAATCCACGCGCGTTGCCAGAACGGACTGGACACCAACCCCAGAAAGGCGAGCCAACCGTCTCGCTCAAGTGGTAAATCACCCTCCAGTCCGATAAAGTGCTGTTGTCCGTGATGGGACCCCATGGCGGCCGGGAGGAACTTGGCGACGAGCAAGTACACCGACAACCAGTCTACAAATTCAGCGGCATAAGGGAGATGTGTCGGTTCTGGACCGACTTCGAAGGGAGGAGGGAAGGCGAGGACGCGTGTGGCGTCGTTGTAGACTTTTGTCATGAGGCGGATTTGCACGTCTTTTTCGACTTGGACTTCGTCTCCGTCGTCTTCGTCTCTATCAGTCTGGTCGATGCAGATTGAGTCGATCCAAACGAAGCGCTCTGGTGAGGTCGGCGACGTCGAGGTGCGTGAGAGTGAAGAAGGAGGAGGAATCAGTTGTTTGAGGATGCCGTGCATATTTGTGCTGATCCCGAGATTGGCGCCGTCAATTGTCAGGGTGGAGGTTTTGCGATGCTCGGGGGGGTCCCACATCCAGGAGATGGCTTCGTACGGCTGGACGGGTGGTGTTGAGGGGATGCATGGGATGGGAATGAGGGAGAAGGAGACGATGTTTGTGGTTGGGTCATGGTGGATGCGCAGGAGACGGATGAATCTGTCCCAAGCGACGAGGGGTTCGTGGGCGTAGAGGGGCTCAGTTGGTCTTGTGTCTCTCAGGGGATTGCTGGAAGCCATGATTGTGGCTTGCTTGGAAGCTCGGCCTGTGGTGGTTGTTTTGGTAGTAGAAGATAGATTGGATGTTAGGAGGAAGTGATGAAGGTTAGGGTCTGATCTTCTCGCGAAAACTGGCCACTTTTCATCGCTTTTCGCCAAAAGCGAGCCCCCACCGCATGCCAAGACAGTGATTTCCGGGACGCTTTCCCGTTTTTGGCAGCACTTTTCGCCTGAAAAACGGGAAGCTGCCCGCCACCCCTAACCCCCCCCTGGAGCCAATGTACCAAGCTAATGCAAGCCGCGGCTAACTGCAAGAAGCCAGAAAACTGGGCCGTGATAGCCGAATACTGCCGTTTTTTGGAGTTTTAGCGAATACTCAAATCTCGCTTTTCAAGGGCCTCTTTTCGCGAAAAGTGGCCAAAATTGGCGACAGGGCCCTAATCCGCGCAGTAAGAAGTAACGAGAATGCGAGTGAACACGCGAGGACGTTGTGAAGCTAGCTAATAATGTGTTTTCCATAGAGATTTGCTCCTAAATAGAATGACCTTCTAACCGACAAGCCTCCTATGGCGACTTTGTTCATTCTGGCAGCTAGACTAACCGCCTACACGTTCTTGGGGACTACTATCTATAACACTAAGGAGGCACGCTAATTTAGAACTTAATTAGCGGTTTGTGAAGTTATACATCTAGATAGGCCTTAAGGCACGTGCCAGTTTACCTTATACCTTCGTAACGGCTTAAAGAAGTAATTTAAAGACCTGTTCCGAATAAGTAAGACGACCTTTAAAGCCCTCCTTTATTAACTAAGGATTAACGAGGGCTTTTATAGAATGTAATATTAAATTGTTAAGTAAAAGCTTATAGTGGTACTGTATATCCTTAACTGTAAGTACAATTAATGTGTTACTACCTATAAGTTCGGTATAACGTAAAGCTTAATCTTTAGGACGATAACGACAGTCCTTTTAATACTTATATCTCTTTATAGGGCGTTTATACGGCTTTTTAAGGATAATTAACTTAATCTAGCTGTTAAGCTTAACCTGAAAATGTTAGCGTTTAACGGTTATATAAATGCGATTAACGGCACTTATATTAAGGTATATATTAAAGCCTTAAAGTAACTGTGTTAGTTTAACCGTAAAGGTGTAATATCTTAGAACGTATTTACAGCAGTGTAATAAGACCTCTCCTTTAGTTACGTACTTGCTGGCGCTGAGGGCTTAATGAACGATGCGACTTTATTAGCATAAGTATATAATTACTCTTTTTAAATACTGCTGAATTAATATTACGTTAATAATACTGGCTTTAGTATATATGCTAATGTTATGCTTCCTTTTCCAAATGTCCAGTATTATCTGTAAGACTGGAGGAATAGTTAGAACCTACCTGTTACGTAGAAAGAGTTGTATAATCTTAGGCACTTATATATCTGTACTGTTATAGAGAAGGTATTTAGCTTAATAAAGAGAAGGTTTGTTATAATTAAGGATATATTGCCAGAGTATAGTTTAGAGAAACAGGTGTAGATTATGTACGCTGTTATAAGTCTTTATAACTTTATTCTTACGTAATTGGAAGAGGGAGCTTTAGCGTTAGAGGAATAAGAATTTATCGCTTACGTTACCGAGAGGGCTAGTTAATAAGTAATAGGATTATTGTAAGAAGTTTGTTAACGTTATGCGACTTTATTATAGCAACAGTATAGTAATTATAGGCTAAGAAGAAGATAATAGTGATAGTAGTAATAGTGGGAGTCTGAAGATAGTAGGGAAAATAAAGGGGTAGAATTTTTTTTCACTAATTAAACCCTAACCCTCTTTAGGTCCTTTTTTCTATGCCTTTATATAACAAGCTTTAAGTGCTGGTCCTGCTCTTAAATAAACCGCTACCTTTATAAAGTTTTTATAAAAGTATTTTAAATAATTAAATAAGTTGTTAATCTTTAGAATTAAGCCGTATTACCTTTTAATATCCTTTATTACTATAATAATATCGTCGGCGCTAACGGCCTTAAGAGCTATAACTATCTCCGCCGCCTTAATAAGACCTTTTGCTAATCGTAATACCTTAGTCTGTTTCCCTCTCCCTCTTTACGCCTAACGTGGGACAAGTATTACTAGCTTTAGCTAAATAATAATAGGTATATAGTAGTGATAAGTATTAAGATTAGTATTACGATTACAGCGTTAAGCGTCACTTAATAACTTAACTTAAGGCGCGTTTAGTGGTGACGGTGGTAAGTCTAATTAATCTTTTTCCCTAATATTATTATCACCTTAGCTATCTTCCTCTCTTTTTATATCTTTATCACTACCTTTATTATTACTATCCTTAAATGTATTACCAGATGTATTTAAGTCCTGGTTTATCTTCTCCTAAGCTTCCTAATTACGCGCGTTAAGAATGTCTGTAAGTTTTATAATCAAACCACTTATAGACCTCTCTGTTATAAAGACCTCTATATATACCTGATAATTACTAATTAGCTTAATAGTGATAGATCTCTTTACCTTAGGATAGGAGGCCTAGAATCGCTTCTATACCGTATTAGACATATTAGGGAAACTGTCTTCTGTAAAAGAGGTTTTAAAACTTATTAGTTTTATTAACTCTTACCACTTTTTCTTTTTAGTGTAGTATTTAGCTGTGATACATTTAGTGTTAGTAAGACCTTTCTCTAGCTATATCGCTTATACCTGCTCTAACGTATACTGTTAGGCTTTTTTAAATCCTGCCCTTTTTACTGAGAAGAAGCCCTTATAAGTATAATAGTGGAACTAGAGTATTAATTAGGCGACCTTTTAAGCACTCTAGATCACTGGTGGTCTTTATTATAATCTAGCCTGTAAGGGTAGAGGAGGTATATTGCGATTCCTCTTTCTTATTCTAGGATTCTAGGCTGCGCTTCTTTTAAGAGCGCGCTTCCGTGGAAGCAATGAGGTTACTAGCCCAGTGTCCCTTACCTGTGATAATTAAGTACTAGGAATTATACGGGTAACTGTTTACTCCCTAGGTGTAAACCCTTTACCTGGTATAGGCGTTCCTAGTGATAGTGTTATCTGTAAGGGTGGTAAAGGCTTGTTGTCATTATTATTAGAATTATTGTCAGAACGCTTGGAATTGTCGGAATCGCTTTTGAAGTTGGAGCGTGATAGGCCTGGTGAGTCTTTGAAGAATTGGTTGCGGTATAGCTGGCTGGATTTTAGAATAGTTAAACTGTCTATCGGGGATGTTATTCTCGTCGTTTTAGCTAGTGAAACGTAATAATTAGCATTTTACGAAGACTGGAGAGAATAGTGCCGATTACAAACACACAATTAAGCGATAAATAACGAAGGCGGTGAGTCTACTTGGGCTTAGCCCTTCGGCTTAGCAATCTACTCTCTTTACGGCTAGTTAGACTAACTAGGGCTTTATGCAGTACATCTTAGCGTAAGCGCTAGCAATAAGGGTTGTAAAGTAGCTCCTTTTTACGAAAACTAACAAATACTAAGCCAGTTTTCGTGAGAAGATTAGACCCTTATGCTTAAGGTGTTTAGTGGGCTTTATGGGGATCTAAAATCGCATCGAGGCGTCGAGAATATTGGTAGCTTGCTTAGCCGCTTAGGGGTTTGCATACATCACGTTCGATAATCTAATAATTAGCTTAGACGTCTAAAAGCGCTTAACACCTTCAGCCACCGCATCGCAGAACCTTTCTGTCCAGAGCGCTAACTGTTTCATTATCTTACTGGCTACTAACTTATTAAAAGTCTAGCGGCTTCCCGGACGCCACATCGCCTACATCTCTGTCTCTGCTTATACCTAGAAAAGACAATTAGCATCTTACTTTTCAGACTCACCTCTGTATATTATAGTGACAGCAACCTCCATAAGAGGACTAAAGCCTAGACACCAGTTAATGGTCTGTTTAACTCAAATAGTGAAAGTGCGCGCATACAAATTAGGGTTAAGCACGGGCTATTTCCACTAAACAGCGTTTCCATCAAACAGCGCTACTGATTAGCTAATCATTCAAAGGTATAAGGGCCAGCCGCAGGGGTCAGAACACTAGCGCGAGCATAGTCAGTAACCAGCCGCAGGGGCCAGAACACCAACGTAAGCAGGGTCGGTAATAATTGCTTTTTCGATCATAATGGCTAGGGTGTGTGTTAGAGGAGATATGTTAGGCAGAGAGTGTTTTAATTTCCAGTATAGTAACGTTTAAGTTATAGAGTTTAAACTGGTTAATGTAAATTATTTACACTAATTAGTTTAAAGCTAACAGATAAACCCCAACTTAACGTATAAAGGTAATCTAATTATATAAGCCGTATAACGTGCTGCTTTACTTACTATATAGGGTAGGTATTAAACCCGGTACCGGTATTACTTTACACTTTTATAAGCAGTATAAGTTAAAAGGTAACGACTTATAGTAAGTCTGGGTATTTATAGCGTTAATATCATTTATTAGTAACTTAGTAACTGTTAAGCTACTGTAAGATAGTAATATAACGATTAATAAGCTACTGCAGCTTAAAGGTTACAGTTACATTAGCTGTTAGTTTCTAATTATTAACTAAGATAATGCTGTAGTATACTAGTGTACTAAGGGGTATATAGTAGTATAAGTACTAAGCTAGATAGTAGTTACATTATAATCGTTTAGATAGTAAAAGTAAGTATGGTATTAAGTCGTTATAAGAGATAATATAGGTACTGGGAGAGATAGTAGTGTGGGTATCTCTTTATACTTTCTGCCTTAAGGTTAAGCTTATTTGAACATACAATTATATAGAATTTACACATTATAATAGTTCACTAATTTATAATACAGAACTTAAATCCGTTTTACACTAACTATTTTAGTTGATTAGTTAAATATTCTTTAAAAGTGTAAGTTTTTCATTTTTTCACTTAAAACACCCTACTTTAAAACCCTACCTAAGCAATAACCTAAAACAGCAATGACTCCACTTAAGTAATAACTTAAAGCAGGTTAACTTACATATATACCAGGACTCTATATATACTTTACTTAGGTAATAGCTTAAAATAGACAGATTCTCCACTTAAGTAATAACTAAACGCAGCTTAGTGCATACACGTTCCACTAGCCCACTAGCCACCACTACTGTTACAGTATACTAGCTAATAGTTACAGACTCCCTACCTAAGTAATAACTAAACACAGCTTAGTGTATACACGTTTTACTAGCCCACTAGTTACCACTACTACTACAGTGCATTAGTTAATAGCTACAGACTCCTTACTTAAATAATAACTAAACGTAGCTTAATACATATACGTTCTACCAGCCTATTAGCTATTACTATTATTATAGTGTATTAGCTAAAAGCCACAGACTCCCCACTTAAGTAAAAACTAAATGTAGCCCAGTGTATATATATTCTACTAGCTTATTAGCTACTACCACTGCTATAATGCACTAGTTAAAAGCTACAGACTCCCTATTTAAGTAAAACTTAAATATAGCTTAATATATATACGTTTTACTAACCTATTAGCTACTACCACTACTACAGTGCACTGGCTAACAGCTATAGATTTCCCACCTATATAAAAACTAAATACACCTTTAAGTATGTATATTCTAACTCCATTATAACTAATACTAATATATATAACTACTATTAACATCAGTATATAACTATTATAATACACTAGTTTAATAAAACATTATTATTATTACTAATAACTATAATTATTATTATAATATATATAAAACTACCCTTTACAGTCTAATACTTTAAAAGGTGAGGGTTAATAAACTATAGCACTTTAAACCAGCTAGTTTATTATAAGGCATTTAAAGTAAAAAGTGTTAAACTGTAGCGGCAGTTCTTAACGCTCAGGCGCGCAAGCGCCTTACCGCTCTAGGCTTAGCTAGAGCGCAGGGGCCTTGGATTATGTGCTCTCCCTACATATAAGGAGCTTCCATTTATATATAATTAGGGAGTGCTTTACACTCCCCTTTTCTACCAAATTAAGTCACTTTATACCTGCACTTCCACTGCTCCTAAGCCCCTTATTCCTTAGTTAAAACGTTCTATAGTTATAAGCCTAGCTTTATCTAACTAAGTAAAGTGTGGACCTAATTAATTAAGACGCTTATAAACAGTGCCCTTTATAAAACCCTTTTGCTAAACCTTTAAATTACTTATTATAGCGGAAGAAAGCGCCCTTTACTAAAGCATTCCAGCTAACAGTCAGAAGCTTAAAAGTGTATAGGAGTAGCCCTTTATAACAACCCTGCAGGCTGTCACCTGGGCTGGGGCGGCCCGACAAATCCCCCGCAGAAGGAACAGTGCAGGAGGACGGTACACACTGTCCGAACACACTGGGCCAGGGGTGCAAAGACCTAAAGCCCTATAACCAGTAAGAAAGTACTTAGTAGTCTATAAGGACTAATAACACTAAGCACTACTTAGTTAACTGCTTAGCCGCAACTACGTAATGCACTACTAAGTATAACAGACTAAGTAAAGTATAAAATACCTCTTAGGTAATTAGTATAAATAACTATAATTATGCCCACAACCACTGTAAGGGACTCTAGTTCCTTACACTAATATTTAATGATTCATTTATATCCTACTATTCAAACTCACCTTTATACATTATAATAACAGCAACTTATAATAACATTATACACCCGTTTAAAAGTATTAGCTTAATAAGCTGTCTTCAGAATACCCCTTACCTATTAATATCCTGTTATACATTCTATCTTAACCTGCACTAGTCCTCTTAAGGCCTATATTAGGTGTAGGTTATAATATAATATTAGCGTTACAGTTCTAAACATTATTTATTAAATTTCTAGATTCTACCTCCCTCCCGTTACTAATATATTAACCTTTAAAAAAGGTAAAAACCCTAAAGAAACGTAAGCTTAACCTTAGCTCCCTACTATTAACAAATTAGCCGCTCACTTTAAAAGTTAAACTTTAACCAGTAGGGACTAGTTAAGGAACTTAATAAAGCTTTCTCCAGAGATATTAAAAGCCGTATCAGTTTTATTAAGAAACTCCAAACCTGACTTAACGCTGTTAAATTAAAGAATAACGACCTTAAGAGCTTATAAAAGAAACTAGTAAAGCTTCCTCCACCCTTACACTTTAAAGGAGACTTTACACAGTTAAAGTCCTAAGTAACCCAGCTTTAAAGCTATATCACTTATTATAATAAACAGTTCTTTAAAGAAGAAGGAAAAGTTAAGTTTATTAAAGTATTATTAAATAAAGTAATAACTTACTAATATAAACCTTATATAAAAATAATTAATAACGTTTTTATAAATAAAGTATATAAGGAGGCCCTAGAGATTTAAGCCCTCTTTAACAACTTTAACGTATTTATTAATTAACTCTAAATAGAGTTTAAAAAGCTAAATACCTTAAAGTAAACTAAATAACACCTTATAACTTTAAGATAGATATCCTTAATCTTTAAGTTCTCTACACAGTTTAAACTAAAAGCCGTAAAAACTAAACTTAGGTAAAAGGCCTTAATAATATTATTTTAAAGCGGATTAAAAGAATACGTTACTAAAAACCTTTATTAAAAAGATCGCTTAAACCTTCTTCAGGAGCTAATTAAAATAGCCATGAAGGCCAATAACTAATATTATAATTACTATTATTAAAAGAACTTCTAAAAGGAAGAAACTCCTTACCAGCTAAACAAACCTAAAAAGGGGAATTAATTAACTATAATAAACCATTATCTTAAATTAATAGATATTAGTATAATAAACCGTTAGAATCAGCTTAACTGTAATAAACCCTAATAATAACAGTAATAAAAGCTATTTAAAGACTTATCTTAAATCTAATACTTTAATTACAGTAAGAAAGGCCATATAGCATAGTAATACCCGTTTCTCTTTATACTTTCTGCCTTAGGGTTAGGCTTATTTAAATATAAAATTATATACAATTTACACATTATAATATTTCACTAATTTGTAATATAGAACTTAAATCCGTTTTACACTAACTATTTTAGTTAATTAGGTAAATATTCTTTAAAAGTGCAAGTTTTTCATTTTTCACTTAAAACGCCCCATTTTAGAATCTTACCTAAGCAATAACCTTAAACAGCAACTGTCGAACTGCAGCGGCAGTTTTTAGCGCTCAGGCGCGCAGGCGCCTTACCGCTCCAGGCTTACCTGGAGCGCAGGGGCCTTGGATCATGTGCTCTCCCCACATACAGGGAGCTTCCATTTGTATATAACTGGGGAGTGCTTTACACTCCCCTTTTTTACTAAATTAAGTCACTTTATAATTACACTTCCACTGCTCCTGAGCCCCTCGTTTCTCAGCTAAAACGTTCCACAGTTATAAGCCCAGCTCTATTTAATTAAATAAAGTGTGGAACTAATTGATTAAGACGCTTATAAATAGCACCCTTTATAAAACCCTTTTACTAATCCTTTAAATCGCCTATTATAATAGAAGAAAGCACCCTTTATTAAAGTATTCCAGCTAATAGTTAGAAGCTTAAAAGCGCGTAGGAGTAACCCTCCTAGTTTAAGACTTTTAAATACCATGTGATAAACTAAGGGATCTGGCACCTTATTAATCCTACTGCTCCTAACACGGCTAATCTGTTCATTAAGCCGATCATTCTAACAATTTACAAGCTTGTTAGCAAGTGCTAAAAGAAGGCGATTAAATTATATATCTTTGCCTACGAATATTAAAAGTTAACGGCCCTATCTTTTAAGACAGTTAGGGATAAGTTAGAACTTATTATAATTATATAATAAGATGTTAAGGAGGAATATAAACACCTGGTAAACAAAACTGCCATTTTTATCACAGCCATTACTAAAACCACCAGCTTATATTAACATATTTAGAACTAAGTTAATTGTACAGTTAATAAGAGCCTTAGGGAATTAGCTATACAGAAGATAATTTAGAACGGTAAATACACAGTTTAGGCGTTTATACACTTCCTCTAGTAATAACTTAAACCCAGTAAGATAAACCTCACCTTCTAGATCTACTAGGAATATCACACAGTAATAAAACAAGTTAAGAACATTAACGTGTTAAAAGAGCAGTAAATTAAAGATTAGGAAACAGCTTATTATAAGGTAGAAACACTTAAAATCACAGAGATTTAAGAACCCTTAATTATTAAGGATTAATTAAAAACCATCACAGTACATATAACACCCTAATAGGTAAATTAGAAACTCTTTAAACTAGTAAAGTAGGAAATTATAAAACACCTAACACTTAAAATCACAAACTACACTTATATCCTCTCTATACAGATTTATAAAGTAAAATACACTATTAGTAATAGTAAATAAGGCAGAGTCTTCTTTACCAGTAACCGTTTTAAAACACCTAATAAGACCAGTTAAGGCTTTAAAAAGGACTGTCCTTATAAAAGAAAACACTTATAAAAGCTTATAAATTATTAAATCTTACACCTAATAATCATTAGATTACTTTTAAACGCTCCTACTTACACTAAGTGTATTAAAATGCCAGGATCTAAAATAAGGGAGATGATCAAAACGTAATTTGTAAGCTTTAAGTAGTTAAAAGTTCACTAATCCTATTAGGAGAAGTGGGGAGCCGCTCTAGCCATTTAAGGCTAAGAACACTTAGGCGCTTTAAAGTTCCCAGGATCTATTAATACCACAGTAATTAACACTTATATAATAAAAGCGATTATTAAAGTGGCAGGGTAATTCTCCACTATAGGTTTCACCAGGCACCCACTCTCTAATAACACCTTAATTGATAATTATAAAGTAATACATCTTATTAATCACAAATCGCTTCTAATTAAAGGGAGCTTCCAGTATATTAAAGTTAAAGATTATATCTAAGTGGGTATTAACTTATTCCTAATCTCCAGATACGGTAAATAAGTGATCTTAAAGGTGCTTATAAGCTTTAAAAGAACTGATAGTAAAGATTTAATACTTAATAACATAACTGTTATAAAGGGTTTCCACGTTAATATTGTTTTAGAAACTCTAATCACTAAAGTTAGAGCTTAATATTATAAGTTTAACTACACATTTCACCACAGTAATATAGAAAAAAACATAGTGTTAAAGAAGCTTAAGTAACAGTATAATCTAATATTCTTATAATACACTCTTATTTTCACTTATTTAAGCTTCCTAATACCTTTTACCGTAAACGCTATAAGTACTATGTTAATAACTATAATAAAATAAGGAGTAAGGCACTTATAGTAATAACTACACCTTTAAAAAGACACAAAGCACCTTTAACACGCCCAGATAAGGCACTTAAGGCCAGAAACTCTTAAGAAACTTATTAAATAAACATGTAACATTATAATTACAGGCACGAAGATTATTAATTGTAAACACTACATACTCACACACTCATAACAAATCGTTTCAAGACATTATTTTAAAAGTTTCTCCCATCACCTGTTTTTATAAATCAGCTAAGACCTTTTCTACTTTAAAAAAGTATAAGATAAATTAATTTACTTAGTTGTAATTAAAGATAAGTATAGTAAAAAGCTCTTTTATTATCTATTAAAGGATAAAAAAGGGCTAGAAGTGTTTAAAACTATTAAAAGCTTTGTAAATTAGGTAAAACGGCAGTTTAAGCTTACTATATATATTATACACTAAGATTAAGAGACTTTAACGATCGTAATTAGGGAATACACACTGTATCAGCTTTAGGTAATTGAAAAAGGGATTGAAATCAAAGCCACTCTGTTACATACATATAAACTAAACAGTAAGAGCAAATATACAGGCTAAAAGCTAATTGTGAAATCCATTAAAATAAAAGAGGGAGTAAACCTTCTTAAATCAATCTGGCTTAAATACGTATAAACAGCTACTTACTTACACAGGATAAGCCCTAACTAATAAAACGACTAAACGTCACCTAATAAGAAGCTTTATAAATGGTTTAAATAATACTTTTAATAATACACACCATTAAGTAAACTTAATAAAGGCCTAGCTAATAATCACTACCTAGATTAAAGTAAGATCTACACCTATAAGTATTAAACTTACATTTTTAATAAAAGGTAAAAGGTAAAGTAAGATAAGCTTAATTTCAAAACTAAACCTTAAGGGCATATTAAGTACTTAATTAAATACGTAACCTTTAACATCTACCACATTTAATACCCGTAACTAAAAATAATACTTATAACATATAATATAATATTTAATAAAAAGCTCTTTTATAAAAAGGAGAGTAAAGAAGCAGAGGCACTACCAGTGCAGGTCACTTAACAGCTACTTAGCTTTATTAAAATTAAGCTATAAATACAAGACACTTTATCTATACCTAGACACCATTTGATGGTCTGTTTGACTTAAACAGGAAAGTGCGCACACACAAATTGGGGTCAGGCACGGGCCATTTCCCCCAAACAGCGTTTCCATTAAACAGCGCTGCTGATTAGCTGATCATTCAGGGGTATAAGGGCCAGCTACAGGGGTTAGAACACTAGTGTAAGCATAGTCGGTAACCAGCCGCAGGGGTTAGAACACTAACGCGAGTAGGGTTAGTGATAATTGCTTTTTTAATTATGATGGCTGGGGTGTGTGTTAAAGGAGACGTGTCGGGCAGAGAGTGTTTTAATTTCCAGTGTAGTAACTTTCAAGTTATAGAGTTTAAACTAGTTAGTGTAAATTATTTACATTAATTAGTTTAAAGTTAATAGATAAACCTTAATTTAATATATAAAGGTGATTTAATTATATAAGCTATATAACGTGCTACTCTATTTACTATGTAGGGTGGGTATTAAACCTGGTGCTGGTGTTACTTTACACTTTCGTAAGTAGTATAAGCTGAATGGTAATAACTTATAACAGGTCTAAGCATTTATAGCGTTAATACCATTTATTAGCGACCTAGTAACCATTAAGCTGCTATAAGATGGTAACGTGGTAATTAATAAGCTGCCGTAGTTTAAAGGCTACAGTTACACTAGCTGTTAGTTTCTAATTATTAACTAGGATAATGCCGTAGCACATTAGTGTATTAAGGGGCATATAGTAGTATAAGTACTGGGCTGGATAGCAGTTACGTTATAATCGTTTAAACGGTAAAAGTAAGTACAGTATTAAGTTATTATAAAAGATAATGTAAGTATTAGGAGAGATGGTAGTGTGGGTGGTTTTAACCAGCTAGCAGACAGTTTATAGGCTTATAAGGAGGTGTTAAAGGGTAAGGTGGTTAAGCGTTAAAGGACAGTTAAGGAGCTGGATAAGATAATAAGCACGTCTTATTAGGTTTAATATATAAGGTGGAATAAGTATTTATAAGAGGTAGATTAAATGACACTCTATAAAGCCAGGTCGTTACTGTTAACTGTTTTATAAGAGTGTAAAGAACGTAACTGTATAAAGGCAGATAGTAATAAGTGGATATGGCTACTAGTGGATAGCTTTAATTATAAGCTATAATAGTTAGTAAAAAGGGTAAAGCAGGTGCTAACGCAGTTGTTTAAATAGTTAGCTAACGTGGATCTAATAAAGTTAATTAGTAAGCTGTTTAACGTAAAGGAGAAAAAGAAAATATAAAAGTTTTATTACAGCTAGTTTTAACAGTACTTATATTATTACGTGTGTATATAGGCGTTAGGGTAATAAAAGGTACGACGGACGTATTAGGTTCGTTTTACTAACAGGTAATGGTAAAGGTTAGGTATAGTAATGTGGCAGTTTAACGTGGTAGCTAATATATATCTTGGCAGCTAGCTTAGTAGCCAGTTTATTACAGACCCAGCGGCTAAGGAGCAGGATCCGGATAAGGTAGCACTTAACTAAGCGGTGTTTTCATTTTATATTAGCTCACTTAAGTAGAAGATCTACTAGCGTGTGTATAACAGCCTGTTACTGCATTTTACATATATGCTAGTGATTTAGCTAGGCTTAAGGCTGTAAATACTAACGTATTTATTTACGCGTAACTTAACTAAGCTGTTATAGTACAGCTAAGTGCTGATATTTAAAGACTTATTTACGCTGTATAATAAGGTAAGGAGTAAGGGTGATAGTGGGGACGTAAGGCTTACTGATTATTATAATAATAAAAACGATAATAGTAGTAATAATAATGTAAATAAGGGTTATGATGGTAACAGTAGTGTAAATAAGGGTTATAACACTAATAATATAAATAAAAAGGTAGCTGGGGAAGCGGTGGAGTGTTTTACATAAATGTACTGTAGGTAGTTATATAATAGTATATATATACTAATTAATATGATTATTAAGTGGATAGTATATAAGTGTAGCTTCTGGTAGTATAAGCTGGGAACACCGTAACTGGTGTAGGAGCAGGACGGTATATATCTTAACTTTAAAGGTGAGCAGATGTAGATTAGCAGTCTATAGAAGGCTGCTAGGGCTATTATTAATAAAGCTGAGAAATTACTTAATAGGCTGTTAAGCGGGATATAGGCTTAAGTCTAGTTAATAATTGTTCTTACCGACATTGCTGATAGTTTAATGTATAAGGGCTTAGGACGGTTATTCGTAACGAACGGTAAAAACTAATAGCTGCAGCCTAGTGTGGGCAGGATAGTTAAGCTGGTTAGGTAAGATCTATTCCGTAACGTGAAGGTGGAAAGCGGGCGTGTGGTGTATAAGTGCCGCTGGCAGGCTATTAAAGAGTTTATGCTTTATTTAAAGTGATTAAAAAGTGTGCTGCTTACCACTATGTATATATAGGCCGGGCAGCTAGGGCACGGGCTAGAGATGACGACGTTAAAGTACTGTAATATAAAGGAGCTGCTATAGAACGTATTTATATTTAATAGGCTGGTTATACTTATTACAGATCATAATAAGTAAAGAAAGGGGTGGTATGTTACCTAATAGCTGCTTATTACAGTAAGCCGTATTATAGTTACATACGTAACGTGGCTAGTCCTGTTCAAACAGGTGTTACATCAGCTATTAGGGGTCTAAGGGCCAGCTAACACATTATATTTATAGCTATAGAAAGACGTATTAAAAGGGCTGTAAGATATAGAAGATGTAAGCTGGCGTCTCGACATGCTTACCAGCGTACACGTCGGCGTCTAGCTAATAATAGTAAGCTACTGGCATATGGTGATTAAGTTAGGGTGGCAGATTAAAGGGCTAATAGTGTGGTAGGTGGAGATAGATGTAATAAGCGGCGGAAACGAGTGTAAGGAGTGGGTTAATCCCTAGACTGGTAAGTTAAGGTAGCACCTACTAATTAATTACATTTGGGATCTTTAGGCGACATATAGTAGCCGTATTATAATAAGTTATTATATACTGTTAGTACTTTATCTAAACTAGCTGTAACTTAAGATGTTAATAAACTATAAGCTTATTAACACATTATAGCACGGCTTTTTACTAGGCCGCTTTAATAACACCACTAGGTAAAAGTGTGGGAGTTTAAAGGTATTTAAATGGCTGTTATTAAAAAGGGTATATGTTAACATATAGGGACTATATAATAGGAGAGCGGGTACATTTACGCTGTAAGTGGTGTGGTGGAATATAAAAGGTGTAATGGAAAGTATTAATGGCGGGGAGAGTATTAATAATGGGGAAAGTATTAATATTAGGCTATATAAGTTATTTAAGCCGGCTATATAGTGGAAGTTAGAGCAGTAACGTAAGATTATAGTAAGAATTATGGCGCTATAGGATAATAAGGTTTGTAACAAGCTGCTAATCGCTATGTTATTAACAAGTGGTAGTAAGAGCGTGTTTTTTATATTACCCGCCGTGCTAGATAAGGGAGGCTATATACACAGTGGGTTAATTAATATTATAATTATACCGTTTACTACTTTACTTTAAGATATAGAAAGGTATACGCGTAAGATAAGCGTGGACTGTTTATAATAGCGGATAGGTAAGTACAGCGCACAGACTAAACGGCAGTGTAATACATAACTAATATTAGTTAACATAAACGTGGCTATTAATATAGAGTTTATAAGCTACATATAAAGCATCTAGTTACATAGGCGGCTTAGGTGGATTTTTTTTAATAAGTGTTATATAAGTATCATTAACGTAAGCTACTAAGTATAGCTTAAAAAGCTAAAAGAGCTATACCGCTTTAGCTACCTGATAGTAATACTGACAGTAACACTACTAATAATAATAAAAGTGTAGTTTTAAGAAAGTATGCTTTATAAGGACGTAGTGATTATACAGTTAGTTATTATAAAGTATAATATCTAATATAAAGTTAAGGTAGTAAAGAAGAAGGATAATAACGTGTAGGATATAGTGGTTACTAAGATGTAGTGGCTGGAGAGGATAATAAGCGGGCTGTACTCTCTCTATGCTTTCTGCCTTAGGGTTAGGCTTATATAAAGATAAAATTATATAGATTTTACACATTACAATATTTCACTAATTTGTAATACAGAACTTAAATCCGTTTTACGCTAACTATTTTAGTTAATTAGTTAAATATTCTTAAAAAGTGCAAGTTTTTCATTTTTTCACTTAAAACGCCCCACTTTAGAACCCTACCTAAGTAATAACCTAAAACAGCAATGACTCCACCTAAGTAATAACTTAAAGCAGTTTAACTCACATATATACCAGGACCCTACATATACTCCACTTAAGTAATAACCTAAAACAGATAGATTCTCCACCTAAGTAATAACTAAACGCAGCCTAGTACATGCACATTCCACCAGCCCACTAGCCACCACCACTGCCATAATGCACTAGCTAAAAGCCACAGACTCTCCACTTAAGTAATAACTAAACGAAGCCTAGTGTATGCACGTTCCACCAGCCCACTAGCTACCACCACTGCCACAGTGCACTGGTTAAAAGCCACAGACTCCCCACTTAAGTAAAAACTAAATGCAGCCCAGTGCATACACGTTCCACCAGCCCATTAGCCACCACTATTGCCACAGTACACTGGCTAAAAGCTACAGACTCCCCACCTAAGTAAAAACTAAACGCAGCTTAGTGTATATACGTTCCACTAGCCTATTAGCTATTACCACTGTTACAGTGCACTGGTTAACAGTTACAGATTCCCCACCTACATAAAAACTAAATACACCTTTAGGTATATATATTCTAACTCCACTATAACTAATACTAATATATATAACTATTATTAACATTAGTATATAACCATTATAGTACACCACTTCTATAAAACATTATTACTATTACTAATAACTATAATTATTATTATAATATATATAGAACTATCTTTTACAGTTTAATACTTTAAAAGGTGAGGGTTAATAAACTACAGCACTTTAAACCAGCTGGTTTACTATAGGGCATTTAAAGGAAAAAGAGTCTTTAAATATAAGTTAAATTAATATATTAGTTAAATAAAAAGTAAGTGCAGATTTTAAGATTCCTAACGTTTTATATAAAGCAGATATTAATCTTAAAAGGTCTTCTTCTCCAGTTAAGTTATAAATAACTCAAAAGCCGTAAAGGTAGTTAATATAGATTATAAAATATTAAAATTTAACTTATTAAAACTTTTAATAAAAGATGGGATTATTTTAATAATAATATATATAAGGATTATAATAGGATGGTTAGTTTATATATATAAGAAGGTGTCTTCCTAATACAGGAAGGTTAGACGACCTTATAGGCTGTTACTTAAACCGGTACCACCTAATAAAACCCCTATAGAAAGAATAGTGTAGGGAGGCAGCATATATAATACTACATATTAAACCAGGGGTGTAAAGACTTAAAACCCTTATAATTAATCAGTTATTACTTAATCTTAATAAACCTACTCACCTATTAAGTATCTATAGGGTTATTAAGTAAAAGGTGCTTAATAATAGGGTGCTTAATCCCTTGTTAAGTAGAACCTTACTAAGTAAAGTATAGAGTACCTTTTAATTAATTAATATAGATAGATATTATCGTGCCTAAAATGGTTATAAGGGACTTTTAATTCCTCTTATTAATATTTAATTATTTATTTATGTCTTACTATTTAAACTTACCTTTATTTATTATAGTGATAACAACCTATAGTGACATTAAACCCCTTTTTAGGAGTGTTAGCTTAATAAACCGTCTTTAGAACACCCACTTAGTCTTTAACGTCCTGCTATACGTTCTGTCTTAACCTGTGCCAGTCCTTTTAAGGCCTGTAATAGGTGCAGGTTATAATAAAAGGTTATTTCCTAATGTAATAAAGCCTTTTCATAATGTAAGAAGGCCTTTTCCCAACGGAAAAAGGTCTTTTCATAATATAAGAAGGCCTTTTCCTAACGGAAAAAGGTCTTTTCATAGTGTAAGAAGGCCTTTTCCCAACGGAAAAAGGTCTTTTCATAATGCAAGAAGGCCTTTTCCCAACGGAAAAAGGTCTTTTCATAATGCAAGAAGGCCTTTTCCTAACGGAAAAAGGCCTTTTCATAATGCAAGAAGACCTTTTCCTAACGGAAAAAGGTCTTTTCATAATACAGGAAGGTGTAATATCACCTGTTAGAAAGGACCTTTAAAAGGTAACCTTATAATAGCCCTTATACTGCTTCTAGTATACCGAGCCTTAAACACCTTAAGTTACCAGGTGGCGTATTATCTAAGTTTAACACTTTAATACCCTTTAACACATATATTATCACATCTCTCAGATTCATTTATTTTAAGTCAGATGCTTTTACAGCATGATCTGGAAGTCCAGTAGGTCTGGGTCTATTTAGTAAACGCCATCACATCTCTCAGATTCATTTATTCTAAGTCAGATACTTTTATAATATGATCTGGAAGTCCAGTGGGTCTGTTTAATACACACCAAATCCTCTTACTTTAATCCCTAGGAACGCTAAAGGCTTAGCCTTATTAGGGCCTTTATACGTCACGTGGCAGACATATTGGGGCCACTTCTTATTACTATATATTTAGATCGGAATTCCTATGTTAAATAACTGCTGGCCTTTAATAAACGTGCCCCAGATATCGTGGGTTAAGAACTAATTAGACTCCCTTAAGTAAGATTTATAAAGTTCTTAAAGCTTTTTACTGCCGTTTTTTACCCAGACTTTTCTTTTTCTAATAGCTCCCGGGTTTTTAACTATCTAGACCTTATCGTTAAGGTTATCACGCTGGTCTTTATTATACGTGTAAGATCTAATAAAGACTTACTAACATAAGGCCACATACGTGACTCTTTAAGCCACACCCATTAAGATTAAAGAACCCCGTTACCCCCACTAAACATATAGAGAAACCATAACATCCTTTATATAATACATATCCTATTAAAGTAAGTCCTATATTAATAAAGAGGTAGGAGTATAAGGATTCTAATAATATAAACCGTTTTATAAGTGGGTAATCATCCGTAACGTAACAGGCAGTTAAACCCTACGTTTACCTAAATCATTACTATATTCACAATTTTTTAATAACTACACTTTAACAATTAAGCTAAAAGTTACATATTTTATATAAAAGAATACCCTGGTTCTCTTTAATCACTCTATTTAATTTTCTAAAAGATTTGAAAAAAGGTGGTAATATAGTTTATAATAAAGGGAAAAAGTATATATTTTATTATATAAATTATAAAGGTTTAACATTTAAATTAACTCCTTCTCCCGTCTACATTTAAATATCCCTAAAATTAATACATATTATAAATAATATATAAAAAAGCTTTAATTAGAATTTAAATACATTTATATAAGAATTATAAAAATGTCACGTTATAGAACTTTATAACGTAAGTAGATATTAATATTTAGGGCACCTTTTAATATACACACTAATAGTATTAAGTAGAGCTTTATTAAAGTAACATTATACACACGTTACATATAAAGAGATATAAATAAAGGCTCTACACTATTAGTAAACCAGTTAATTTACTAAAACGACTACTCTAATTAGTTTAATAACCACAGCCTATTAGATGGTCTTAAAAAAGGTAATAACGTAACACTATTAATTATCACAATTATAAAAACACAGACGATAAACACCCTATTATTATCCAGAGCTAATATTAAAGGATCACCCTAGATTAACTATAAGGGGAAGAAGGTTTTCTGGAAAATGTAAAAAGCTGCACACTAACAGATTACTACCATTAAAGAGTAATATACCAGGCTGCTCCATTAATAAGTTTACGTGACTAACACCTATCACCATGGCTAGCTTAGTAATATAACATAATTCATCCTAAGTTATACGCCACTAAGGAGGAAGTAAGAGCAGCTAGAAGAGAGTAAAACTAACGTAACGTGGCTAACTAGGTAAGGAGGTAACGTAAAGGTGTTCCTATAAGACTATTAATTAACTACTGGTAACCAGCCCCCTTATAAACATAAACACAAACGATTAACCCAGCTATTAGTATTGTTATAAATAACAGTCTTCCTCTACCATACGTACCATTATTAACTCCACTACTGCATTTAACTGCCATTAACAACCAACCGTAAGGCTATTTTTAACAACCATTCATTATACTTATTAAGAGAGATAATACTGGTGTAACCAGATTAACGGCACTAATACCAGATCCTATCCCAGCCAGTCACCCTTATATTAAGTCCCCACCATTATAATAACCTATATATAACCAGTTTAGGTTTTTACTTATAGCACTCACTATTAATAAAAAGGAGGGAGGGAGAGTAACACTAGCGTAGTAACAGGTACGCTTCCTAAGTAACATACCCACCACATTATAACCTCTTTAACTAGATATAATAACCAGTACTAGCCACCTACTTATAATAACCATTTATTATAATTACAGTATAAGAAGATATAAACCAGCTAACTTAAAATGTCACTAATAGTAATAATTAACATAAATAAGCTAGTGTTAAGGGGGGTAACTAAGGACCTTTTAGGGAAACATAGGTAAAAGAGATATACCTCCCAGAATTTAAAAAGCCTTTAAACAGCGGCTACTTTAATAACGTCTTCCCTAAAAACACATTATAAAACCTCTCCTAACAGGTTACAAAGCATAAGACTGTAAAGGCAGAACTTATAACGATGTTATATAATTAGCTGTCATTAAGTCCTGCTATATAGCTGCTGGTTAGGGTTGGGGATAATAAGGACCTAGGGTGTTAGAAAAACAAAGAAGTTCTTAATGGTAAGAAAACCTTAGGGTTAGGGTTAGGGTTAGGGTTAGGGTTAGGGTTAGGGTTAGGGTTAGGGTTAGGGTTAGGGTTAGGGTTAGGGTTAGGGTTAGGGTTAGGGTTAGGGTTAGGGTTAGGGTTAGGG
>Ga0247780_1000679_pt1 | contig 29169 bp, 34 predicted proteins | sample UWRJL079202R5_FD_179927 | JGI IMG/M metagenome (GOLD analysis project Ga0247780, IMG submission 179927) | Plant litter microbial communities from Arlington Agricultural Research Station in Wisconsin, United States - UWRJ-L079-202R-5 | ecosystem: Environmental > Terrestrial > Plant litter >... | reverse complement strand
TGTAGCTTGGGCTGTGGCCGGGGTCGTCGAGCGGGAGGGAGGAGAATTTGAAGATGGAGGTTGGGCTTGTGCTTGGGGAAGGGGCGGCTTTGTGGCGGAGGCGGGGGGAGCGGGAGGAGGAGGAGGAGGGTGAGGAGAGCGGCGGGGAGGAGGGGGCCCGGAAAGAAGCTGTCGAGGAGCGGCGCCGGCGGCGGGTGGCGGTCGTCCAGGTCCCGGCGTCGTTCTCGAGAGGGGACGTCGGAGTCCGTGAGAGGGGAGTTGCTACCGCGCGGGACACGGCGGGAGGAGAGTGATCGCAGTCGCAGTAGTAGGCGTCGACTTCGGACTGGACGACGCAGTCGAGCCCGGAAAAGCGGTAGCGCAGAACGCGGTGGTGGCTGGCGCTGACGCGAAGCATGACGTCGTTGTCGTCGTACGGGTAGCGACAGGTTTTCCTCTCGAAGCCGGCGCCGTGGCCCATACTGGAGCTGAGCGAGGGGTCGCCGTTCCACTTGGAGATGAAGAGGGTCTTGCGTCGGAATTCCATGTCGAAGCGCTCGACGACGCGGTGCCGGTTGTAGAAGAAGTGGTACAGCTTGCGGAGGTTGCTGGCGTTGGTGACGAGGGTGGTCTTGGCGAAGAAGTCGAAATAGGGGTCCATGATTTCAACGGAGCGAAGCAGGGGCTCGAAGCTGTACTGGTATTGCGGGAAGTGCGTTGCCAGCTTGTGGTTGCGGGCGTCTAGCGTGATGTCTGTACGGCCCGTGATGGGGAAGAATTTCGGAGGTGCCCCTTCTTGAGGTTAGTGGTTGACTCTCGTGGAGGAGGGTGAGCTGTGCTTACCGGGGACGATGATTTCACCGTCTGCGAGCTTGTTGAAGCTGGCGAGGTCGACATCATCTTCGATGCGGACGTCTCGGTCTCCAACTAAGGTGTGCAGGTCGATTGTCTCTAGGTGGTCAAGCCCGCCCTTGGCTTGGTTGGGCCGAGCATTCTGATGCTCCGGAGGATGGTAGAAGAAGCAGTTTCCGTCTTGGTTATGAGGGCAGTTCTCGCCCCATCTGCATGGTTTGGTTTGGTCTTGCTGGTTATGGTCACGGAGGGCCATCCATGCCTCGGGTGAAGTGTGGCACTGTGGAATAACGTATGGCGTACTCTTGAGGGAATTTGGGCTTTCGCCCCTTTTGTATATCCTGGGAGTTATGATCATCTTGGGTTGTTGATATCTTGGCTGGCTAGTATCATTAGGGAAATTCCGAGAAGACAGAAAACGTAGAAAACCTACTTTAAAAAGGTTTCCGTAGAGAAACGAAGAAGTGAATAAGAAAGAGTTCGCGTGGAGCAAGTGAACTATGAGATAAAAGTACCCAAACCTTGTGTTGTGAATGCGGTAGAACCCACCGGCGCATACGGATTATCGAAACGACCCCCAGTCACGGGGCAGCCCACCCCTCATAAAAGCCAAAACCCCTATTTGGCGCCCTACGGAAGAAATTGCAGCCCAAGCCTTCGTTTCTCGGTCAGTTTTTGCGACTTTGGCTGCCTCAAAAGCCTGCGAGTTCGCCTTACCCGTCTGGTGCGAACGACCCGATCTGCAGCCGACAACAGCCGATAGGCCGTCGTACGCACCAAGCCCGGGCAACAGCATCGCCAACAACGCCCGCGCCAAGCCACACGGCCATTTTCAGGGGCAAGGCTCCCTGCAAAAGAGCAAACTTGCGTAATCGGATGGATAATACATTTTCACAATGAGCGTGATTTACCAGCGACGTGGAAATTTCGCCACGGGATCGGAGTGAGGGGGCCAATGGAAGTGTTTTGAGGCAACATTGTTGGCACCCCTCAACTGGCTTGGAAATGGCGAGGCGGCTGACTTGGAGTGCGCTTGTTGGTTGTGCTCGTTTTCCTCGATGCAGAATAGCCAGTGAGATGGGTGGGGCGGGATTTCCACCCGCAACTAGTATTCGTGCTGTTCACTAATGTGACGCCACCGTTGAGGCCTACTTCCAGTGCTTTGAGGTAAATCTGAGTCATCGGGTTATTCAGTTATCGCGTGCGCTATTGGCTGGTTGGATGTCACCCTTTTTGGGACTGAGCTTCGAGTTGGGGGGAATGACTGGAATAATAGAGCTTCGATTCGATCTGTCATGCGTGAATGGCAGACCTAATCCGGCGGTTTGGGTGTGAATGATTAGGCTCCTAGGTAGGTGACCATCTAGGCATCACCTGCTTTGAGCTAGTTAGAGAAAATTTTCCGGGGACAAGGATTGCGGCAACATCGACCGAAACTTCAACAGCTTCGAGAAGACGTTACCTCGAATTGTCTTGGCGGTGGCCATCCACGGTTCAAGCTTTATGTCTTGATCAGTACAACACGAGTATGACGGGGTTAGGAGTGATCACTGTTTCATGGATGATCAGTACACCCTCGTATTGTGGAGTGTCTCGGCTCGAAGGCACGAATTGGTAGACAACAGCCGAGCGACATAATTTCCGGACCCACATATAAGGATCGTACTTGCCTTCATCATCAACGCATCGAAAATCTCAAAATGACTCTCTCATTGAAGCAAGAGTCATGGCACAGAAGAGTTTATCGCAATGGGCGCGCTGCGTGCTTTCGGCGCTGTTCGTAGCAACACTTCTCCCAACGCCAACATGTTCGGCCCCCAGCGACACGATGGAGCTCGACATCATCACCCCCGTTGCGGGCGGCCTTTATCGCGTCAACCCTGGGCGCCTGCTTGCCATCGTTGTCGCAGTGCAGAACAAAGCAATCGGGGACAGCCACGGATGGAGGTTTGACTGGACAGTCAGTTCAGTGTCTGCGGTAGGGAAGGCTATCTACGCCGACTCGGGCAAAATCAGCACCCCACAAGGCGGTCTCTACACGGCCGTGACAATCCAGGACGGTGATCCGTTCATCGGAATTTCGAATGCCCTCAGGTCCGACAACGGCACGACTCCCGTTAGCAAGCCCATGCCGCCGGGCGATTACCACTTCGAATGGGTATTCAGCGTCGGCCCGTGGTGCGAGTTCGTACCCGATCAGTCCATGACCTGGGCGCTCTCTTGGCCAGTCAAAAACGGCAGCTTCCGCATCACCGTTGCTGATGATGCGCCGTGGCCGGAGTTGGACTCGACGAGCTGTCCTTCGGTTGCCGGGCAGGTCAGCTTTTTGGCCACGACTGAGTATCCAGCGACCAACCGGGCGACACCCACTACACTCGCTTGTGTTCAGACAGCGGTGGTTACGGAGAAGCCGGAACCGTGCCGTGCTACTGTGGGGAAGAAACAGGCGGCGAGCATCTCGAGTTTCATGATGTGGTCGGGTGACGTGGGAAGTACCACATCGTTGACGACCAGTTCGTCGGTGCTGAAGAGCACGGGGACTGTCGGCTCAGGAGGGAAACCGACTTCCACTACACGTCCAAATTCAGGGGGGCGCCTGACACTCAGCTTTTATTACCTGGAGTTCCTTCTTGTCCTATTTTGGATAGCTTGATTCAGCAGTCCTGACCCGGAAAAGCCTCTCCAATACTGCGTCCCCCTGAGGGTACAAATACAGCATAATGTTGTTAGTTCCGACCAATGTAAACGCCTTCTCCCGTTTTCTAACCAACCGTTCTATTACAAACCTAAGGAATGCAGCAGCCAACTCGCCGTTCCTCGTCACTAGCACCCGGAACTCGTCCACCTCCCACAACTCGCTGGCCTTGCAGGCGGCGAACAAAATCAAATGGGACCTCAGTTTTTCCAAGGTGGGCTCATTGTAGCAGTATTCAAGGAGCTGGAAAACGTCTTCCACACCCCCATAATTCATTTCGAGGTCCAACAAGAGCTTCCCCAGCTTGTGGAACGACAGGTCGGCCAGCTTGGCGATGCCATAGTAGTTGGCAAAGACGTAAACCCGGGCATGGGGAAGGAGATAGTTGCTTATTGGCGGTCTGGTGTCAAGTCGTTCATCTGGCGCTTGGGGGACAGCAGAACAAGCCTGTGTGAAGGTATTCCATAATTTGGAGTTGCTCATCTTGGCCTTAATGTTCTGGAGTTCATTGAGTTCCTCGCCGACCGTTTTGAATCTCATGGACTTTTTGCTCGAGGTCGAGAACCCCCAAGAGCTTTGAGGCCTAAGGGCGGGGGGCGCGGACGAAGACTCAGAATCGTCATGGCGGGCGGGGCGATTGGGATCAAGATCATTCGCCTCGGTAAGAGGATCTAATACTTCGAAAACGCAGTCATCCAGCTTGTAGTCTCCGGTGTACGCGTACTGCGTAAAGAGGATAAAGGTCTCTTCGGTAACCGAGTCTAGCTTAACATGGAACTCTTTTGCCTCCTTGAAACTGTCGTTGACTAGCCGATCGAGAGCGGGGGATTGTGCTGACACAGGGGCGGAGTGAACGGTGAACTCGCGCTTTCCGGGGCCGACGGTGAACTTGAAGGGTTTGGAAGAGATGACCCTGTTAATCACAACGTCAGCATTGATAGGTACCTATGAGATACTTCAAAATATACTGTTCAAACGAAACACTCTCGATTCTGCCGTTTGGATGGGATGGCTTGGGCTTTGGTTGATACTTGAAGGTCACAAACGGGTCACAGTGATGTTGGCATCAGATGGAAGGTTTGCTCCCTAGCTGCACACGGGGTTCTGAGACACTACCAAGGGATAACATCAAAGTTTCGTAACATCCAGGTGTGCGCATGAGTGTGCACTTTATAAGATATTCTATGATTTCAGATCGGGCAAACGCGAGTTGGGTTTCAACGCAGCAACCCCCCGCATTGGTGTCAGTGCTGCAGGTGGCCGTCAAAATTTGTCACCTGCTGTCCGCGATCGGGGGAGAGCGGCAATCTTGGCGAAGTTTTGACCCTTCCTCCATTTCAATCGGCTCCTCACCACATGATCCTCAAAACAGCGACCATGAAAAAAACCCGCTGTTTATGCCTTCAACTCGTTAGTGCATGCCCAGGGCGGCTGAGCCTGCAGCGCCTCATTGGACGATGTTACGCGCAGAACTCATCGCCCCGCGTTTTCGAATTGAGGGGTTGGCGAATTTGGGGCGTGTCCCCATTCCCACCTGACTTCAACCCACCCACCGAAAGAAGTCGGCTCCAAGTCGGCTCTCCATCATGTCGGTCGCGTCCAGCATCTCCAATCGCGATGGGTATCGGTGTGGGGTGCTGGTGATGGGCATTACGGGTGCGGGGAAGAGCCGGCTCATCAACATGCTCGCCGGCAATGGCGTTGTGAGAGAGGGCAACTCCAGCATGCCTTGCACACAGCGCTGCTTGGCGGTGCCTGTGAGGCTGGACGGCACAGAGTTCTCCCTCATCGACACGCCGAGCTTCGATGACCCCGCCAGATCCGGCCTTGACATTCTGAGCGACATTGCTGATATCCTTGTGGCCCAGGAGAGACTCGGCATTAGCTTCCGAGGAGTCATCTACGTCCACCCCGTCACTGACAGACTTACTGTCCATGTTATCCAAACTCTCAACATCATCAAGCACATCCTCGGCGTCCAGCCTGAGGCGGGTTCGGACGGCGGGAAGTTCTCCATCCGTCCCGTGTTCTCGCAGTGGCATCGAGTTACGCAGACGGAAGGGCAGGAACGAGTGGAAGAAGTCATAAACAACTTGAACAAAACAACCGAAGGGCACTACTCTTCTTCCAACGAGAACCAGCGGTTTCTAGGCAATCGTGCTTCAGCTGCTGTAATTGCTAGAAGAATCCCTTCGATGATGCACACCATGCTTCATTATAAGCGCTCTCTAGTTTACGAGACAATCTATTCTGGCCTACCGATCGCTCGAACCAGCGCCGGCACCTACATAGATAGCTTGAAGACTGTCTCCACGACCGGCATTCTGAGGCGTCCTTCAAAGTCAATCTTGGGACTTGTTCCACCTGTTCGCGTCGAAGAGGCCGCGCGATCACCTAGATTCGCGACCAAGGAAGAAGAAGAACTGCAGGCAACGGCCGAGCTATTCGTACGTGTGGTTTGTGAACCCCAGTGGGTGCCCTATCTCGATTCTTATGCTTATGTCCCGCCCAGGTAAACAACTTCTTTCGCAACGCACTGGAGGGGCGGTATAACACTGTTGAGCATTGGACGAGTGATGCGAGGAGAACATACGGGCACAAACCATTCAGCTCCAACAACCCCACCATATCGTCTTTTACTATCAAGGACAAGAAGGGAGAACTGAAGTTGTACCTAGAACAGCAGGGGATGAAGGGTCTGCACTTGAGCGAGGAAGCCGTGTTCCATGTGCAAGTATCATATGCACGCGGGGACGCCAATGCCGCTTTCGATCTCGCCACACCAGGTCCAGAAGGCAAGGGCGTTTCGTGTCTATCCCATCACAGACACATCTCTAACAACTTCTTTTAGGCTAAGAGTCTCCACCGTTCGACGGTGGCTATCATGATTCTTGCCTTTGTGGCAAACATTGACGCCGAACCCTCCGTGGCGCTATTTCCCAATCCCTTGCAGCAACATCTGGATGGTGTTCTCACCCTTCAGCAAAGATACCATGGCCGCTTCAGTGAGAACGCCTCTGTTCTATATGCTATCACCGCCGATGCTCCCCACGATGTTGATAGGACAGGCACATTACGATATCGAGCGCTGAAGCCCGATGAGATTAGGGTGTTGGAACTAAGCCCAGGAAAGTGGGACGACCCCATCGCCGGAGAGATCACCCACGTGTCTATTAACAACCCTGGCGAGTACCGAGCAATTTCCTATGTCTGGGGGAGCTTACTTCCGGATAAGAAGTTCCATGTGGATACCCCTGGAGGTAAAATCGAAATCACAGCGTCCCTTGAGGCGGCACTTAGGGTGTTACGAGGAAAAGGGGGAATACTCCGGCTATGGGCAGATGCGGTGTGTATCAACCAGCAAGACTTGCTTGAGAAGGGGCTGCAGATTAGGAAGATGAGCGATATCTTCAGTAAAGCTGAGCGGGTGGTTGCTTGGCTTGGCGAAGAGGAGAAGGGCGACTGAGCAGCGCTGAAGCTAATGGAACAAGGATCCCTCCTCCCACCAACCCCGGCAAGGTTGTCAGTTCGCTCATTTCTCAGCCGAGAAAAGGACCACAGCAGCATCCTAGCAGAAACGGGCGGCATCAATGAGATTCTCAAGCGCCCATGGTTTGATCGCGCCTGGATCGCTCAAGAGCTGGTTTTATCCTCTTCAGTAATCTTAATGTGTGGGCCACAGCTTGAAATCAAGTGGGACAAGTTCTTCAAGGCTCTGGTCACCCGAGCGCACGATCACCGCGACCAAAGCCAGAGGTTCAAGGAGATGCTCCGACTCGCCAGCCCCGCTTATGCGCTAGGAACAACTCGACAGAGCATGCCGCAAAATGCCAAATACTCGCTCCTCAAACTTCTGGAATTATTCTCCCATACAAAAGCAACCATCGAAGTTGACAAACTGTTTGCACTGTTGCCCAGACTACGACTCCACGCTCGAAGATGTGGTGCGCAGCTATGCCAAGGGCTTTCTCGATCGAGGCCACGTCCTTGACCTCCTCTATAGATCTGGCGAAGGGAAGTCATACAGCTTCAACTCATGGATCCCACGTCTAACTTCAAGGAACTTCCCGAGAACCATCTCTCAATGGGATTCCAACGACGGGTTATTTGCGGCAGGGAGGCTAGCTAGTCCCGGCTTTGCCACCCAAGAGAACGGCACCACTTTTAACCTGAAGATCAAGGGTTACATTGTAGACACTATCCAGGAGACCGATACCATTACTGTGGCCAGCGAAGCGGTGTCCCAGTTCTTCCAAGTCATGACCCAGCTTCGGAAATTCCTAGCCATGGTCTACTCGGAAAGTGACAGAAGGTTCACCGAGAACCTGGTGCAGTTGCTAATAGGCAAATCGCGCAGACCGCACCTTGACACCGCTGTCACACGTGTTGCGCTCCAGGGAATGTCGTCCCCCGATACTACAACGACACCTCCTCAAATGCTGTGGCCACCGAGTTTTGGCGAGCTTGTTGTCAGGGCGGCCACACAGGAGAAAACAAATCTTGACGCCTTCTCAGCACAGCTACGAAGAGCCGTCGACGTATATTGGCAGACAGCGAGGGTCTTCGCCGCGCATCTGGGGGACGACCAGGGTGTGGTGGCATTTTGCGCTACGAAAAGGCGCTTCGTCGGCCTCGTTCCCCAGGGGGCTGGGAAAGGGGACACGATTTGCGTGATACCTGGCGCTAGGGTTCCGTTCCTCATTCGCAGGTATGAGGGGTCTGAGAAGTGGAGGTTGATTGGGGAGTGTTACATCGATGGGATCATGTATGGAGAGGGTTTGAAATGGAGTACGGAGACGTCGTTTGTTCTGGAGTAGCCCGAGGGCGGTTTTAGTTCGGCTAAAGCAAGTTTTCGGCTTTGCGACAACCTGGAGCTGTAACCTTCGTCATCATAGTCTCAGAATTCGAAATACAAGTTCCCTCCACCCGGGGGGACATGGCCGTACGGACCAGGGGTGATGCCTCACCTCTTTCGTTTTGAGACCTGCTATCCGGTCCCTAAGCATGACTGACATACTTCACTCGCGCTTGAGGTACTAACTAGTATATAACAGTTGCGGCAGAAACCAATGAGAACGTGCATTCGGATTCGACCCTGAAGTTGGCATTCAGGATTTCCTTGCTCAAGGCAGGGGGCCTATTCTACAAGCCATTCGATACTAAACACATCGCAGCCGCTACTGCATTTGCAATCCCTAATAATGCCTTTAGAAGATGGAAAAGGTGGATAGAACCTGCTAAAAACATATCTATGGAATAACAATCTACCCTCTATGAACCGTTCAAAAAAGCAAACATGGACCACCAAGAGGCCTTGAGCAAGGTCGAAAAGATTAAAGTCTGTCTATTCCGAGTGGGAAGCATTTCCCGTTTTTATCTCCCTGAGAGCCGAGAGGTGTATGGGGAGATGGGTCTTAGGTTCTGTTAGTTAAGCACCGAGGGCCTATTCGCTTCTTCAAGTTCCGTCGGGTTTATCTTCTCTGCCTCCCGTTCTAGCTGTTCATGTTCCTCTTGTATTTTTTGTCTAATTTCTGGTTGACTTTCCACCCAGTTGTGCACGTACATCTCCGCTTCTGGAGGGAGGTCGTACACTCGTGTTTCTGTCCAAATGTTGCAGCCTAAGGAGGCTTGGAGTTCCAAAACTCTGAGAAGTAAATGGATACAGGCGTCCGTGGTCACCGACTTGTTGTTGTACTTGATGTGAGAATTGACCACACGCAGGCACCGTTGGAAGCCTCGTCCGGAAATCTTGGGAGTATATCCGTTTTTCATCAAGAAATCTGCAATGAGATTTGCAGACTGACAAGGAAGGCCTCCGGCAACATCAGATTCAAGAGCCAAAACGAGCAAATGTAGGAAGTCGATATGGCTATCCTTGAAGACTGAGGGGTTTTCTTGGCGAGCATCTTCAAGGTACAGTATGAGCCCGGACGACACTGCCATAGTTAAACCTGCCTCAGTGTTGCCAATAGTTACACCGGGAGATAGCAGGTTCGCCATCGTATAAATCGACCCGCAGTGTTGAAAAAGTTGAATTTGGCTTTCCTTGGTCGTCTGCTCGGCTGCTCGAGCTTGCCGAGCGAACTGATGTGCGAGAGTTCGACTTTGAAGCACACTTTGAGAGCTGAAAAGATACATCCGGGCCAGGAATGTGTGCCCATTTGAGGCAACGTGTGCTGACCTTGAGCGAAAGACGATGCTTTTAAAGTCTCGGGCCCGGACGAAATCCTTCACTGTTTGATGCATCAACTGAACAGCTTCGTACTCGGGACTGTAGTCGCCGTCGCCTTCATCGCTACTGTCAACATCGCTGTCGTCTACAGAGACGGCTCCAGCGGGTTGCTGAGTTCGAATTACCCGAAATTCAATCAAACTTCCGGATAACGCCATGAGGCGGCTCTTGGCTTCCAGCAACTTGTCAGCCAGATCAAGCTTCTTGAGTCTCCTTTTAGCGTCTCGACTGGTGGTGGCCTTCGAGATTGCTAGAGCTTCTAGCACGCTATTAACCCGGATCGTCTCCTCTGCGCGTGATAGGATTTCGAGAACGACGTAGGCATCCCACCGAAATGTTTCCTCGATTCGATCAATGATCGTCTCGTAATACTCCTCCAGCTCATCGGGCAGAGAATCAAGGCATTCTTTCAGCAATGTTCCCAGGCGCCCCTTTTACTCACCAGGGAAGTTAACCACAACTGCAAATAAGTCGCGCAGCACCAGTCTGACCCAACAAACACCCCTTTAGCGCGGCCTGTGGCCAATGGCACCAGACTTCTTAGCGGCATCAAATCCCCGGGGAAACGATCGTCAATTGAGTTTGAGCAATATCGAGATATGTCGTCTTTAGTGTACTTATGAATCGCAAAACCCGGATCGGAGCCAAAATGCCGCTGGAATACATTCCACGGACGGCCAGAGAAGCATATGCGAATGCAACATCGTGAGTCCTCCCGCCGATTCTGTATGTGTCGGAGAAATCCCGCTATAAACTCGGGCTCTCCATCATATTCGTCAAGCGCATCAAGGAAGAGGCAAATGTCCCGGTTCAAAGTTTCGTGGTTGAGTAGGGCGTCCAAAATACTCTGCAGGTTAAGCTGTTTCCATGCGTAGCCACCTGTCTCTTGACGTTTGTGAAAACTAAGTCTGATCTCTTCCCTTCGGGTTTCATTCGATAACATCTTCTCCATCGGGTCTATGGGCCCGAGGACGTCTTTAGGGGGCCCCTTGGGGGGTTTCGTCTCCCCAGTAGTTGGCGCAGTTCCGCTTGTAAGGCAATTCTGCCGTTCGACTCATCGGGCCTTGTCCGCCAGCACAATAAAAGTGCAGTCAGCTCTTCTTCTTGTAGCTGTTCGGCGCCAAGTCCCGCGAATAGGCTCTCCACTTCGGATTGCAAGTCTCCTAGGCCACGGGCGGTCACAATCTCGCTATAAATATTCTCCAAAGCAGGGCCGAGGCATTCGAGTAGCTGGGGATGCCTTTCCAATATTTGTGTGATGATGCTGCGAAGGAGGCCCCGAGAACAACCGCTGAGCATCGCTCCCGCGGTGGTGGGAAAAGAATCCAATCCGCATCTGCTCCGCTCTTGATCCCGCCGGGCCCCATTCGTGGAGAAGCTGTGCCGTGCGCTTGTTGTGGTAGATGTATTTCATCGAGGTAGACTTGCCAGGGCCGGGCTTGCCGCGTATCCAAAATATGTTCCCACCACTCAGGAGCCATTCCCTGAAACCGGTAGTATCGTCATCATACACCCAGCCAAAGGTGCCTCCTGAGTTTTGCTCGATCTGCTCCTCACGGAGGTCTCGCTCGGATGACCGCAGCGCATTCCTGACTGCTGCACGACCTGTCAGCATCTTGAGCACCTCGGCAATATTGGGCAAAGCTTGAACAAACCTTGGAGATCCCAGTTGAAAGTTTCCCTTTTACCGGGTTCCCGAGAAGGCCCCGGCGGCTGCAAACCGTGCCTCGGTCTATGTTCGTGGGGCCCTGAGTGTTCCGAGTGAAATTCCTGCGAGAGCATGATTTGCAACCGGTGAATGATGATCTCCAGGGTAGTATCGTTGGGTCTGAATTTCACCATCCCAGAGTGGCCCTCGTCAACTTGTATCGTTGCAGTCCTTTTAGAATGGATGGATTGACTTGTAGCCGAAACTCTGTCCACGAGAACCGCCAAGGGCCCAGATCTGGAGAGTCCCATCTGGCTTCTTCTGTATACCTAGATGATTAGCTTACTACACACAGTAGTGGAACTTTGCACGATGGTATGTGTGAAACGCACCATGACAGTCCTCGTCATTTTCGTCTCATACGCCCAAAACATAGTCATAGTCACAAGGGAAAGAATCCGGGAGAACTCGTGCTCCAGTACCCCCAGATATTCCGACTTGTTTGTCAGATCTCTGACCAGTCCTTCATTTGGCTGCTCCTGGACGATGGAATAAAGGGACTCAAATGGCATCGGGCGGCTTGGAACACCGAAGAAGATGACACCTTTTATCTTGTCGAAAATTCCGGAGCGCAGCTCCGAGGCCTTGCCTGCGACCTTTGCAACCTGGACAAGTGCCTGCTTGAGCACTACTCCGCCCAGACTGTGGGCCAAGAATATCAGCGGCTTTGCATTCGACGTTCCCAAGCTGTAGGCTTCCAGAGTGTTTATAAGCGTTCCGGAGATGTCCTGGACATTTTGGGCTGAGGTGCTGCCGGCGATGGATGTGTCGTATCCGTAGATGTAAAATCTCACATGAGGCAGACGAGCCGGCAGTGTGTCTCTAATCCACATGTAGTCCTTGCCTCCCCCGTGGGGTTGCCACGAACCGAAAGGGTGGCCTCCAAGTCCGCATATGGCGATGCAGCTAATGATGAGTCAATATTCCGTGAGCATTAAGCCGATCAATTCGTGAGAATTCTTGTCGAAAAGAATAGAACACTGACTCAAATCGATGCTGCGCCTCATCAAGACAATTGAGGGGCGTGAGGCCGATGAAATGGGTGTCGATGATGGGATCGATGTGAGCGATGCTGCCAATTGTCCATTCTTGGATGCCAGACTTCTGCTGTAGAAAACCAGGGGGTTTCCTGAACATCACCGTCGCGCTATTGGATGTCACTTTGCCTTTTTTCTTTGGTTCATCAACCAAAACCGTCTAATGACTACCTATGATTCTCTCTATACCACGGACAAAGCACACGCCCCTGAGAAGGGGTGAGAGGCTGGCCGAGTGTTTTTAGGTACAGCATTTTTGCACAGGAAGCTTGTGTGCAAGACAACATGCCCTGTTTTGTGGCACGAGAAACTTAACTAAACACCGGCTCTACAAACACATGAAGTGGACCTCTCCCCCACAACGGGTACGCTCGCTGCCCCTCAATCCATCCCTTGCTCTCTTCTGACAAGCTCAGGTCGAAGTTGTAGATCATATTGGCAAGGATGAGGCGCATCTCTGCGTACGCCAGGCTGTTACACGGTTGTCAGAAAATTCGAATTCAAAACCACGGGACAGATAAGGTACTCACTTTCGCCCAATGCAATTCCTCGGCCCTACATTGAACGGCTGGAAGGCCTCAGTCACGTCAGTCTTGATAAGGTTGTCCTTGTCGTGGAGGAACCGCTCTGGACGAAAAGTCCATGGTTCGTGCCAGTGCGAGCTGCTGTGGTTCATGGACCACTGCTGGCACTCAACCCCAGTTCCTCCGGGAAGAACGTGGCCGGCTATCGCAGCTCCACCGGGTGCGACCTGCCGCACCAGGCTCCCCGTCACTGGGGGATACATACGCAGCGCTTCATTCAAGCACGCCAGCATGTATGGGAGACGACTGGCAGATGCAATCGTTATGTCGTCTGCACTGTTAAACGCGTTCCGGATCTCGATTTTCAGCTTCGCCATGGCCTCCGGGTTCGACAGTAAGAGATATGTCACCCCCGACAGCAATGTAGCCGTTGTCTCTGACCCAGCGCCAACCAATACCGCCGCATTCGACTGCAGCCGCTCCATATCAAGGCCCTGTCATCTTGTCAGCCCACCATCCTATCTTGCTTTCCATAACCACAAACAACCAGAAAAGGAGAAAACTCACCCACTCAGCCCGATGCTTCATCAGCCCCTCAAACAAATCCTCCACTTCCACCTTCGCCTCCATTCTCCCCTCCAGCTTCGCCCTAAGCGACTCCCTCAACTTCGCCACCAACTTCCCAATCCCAGCATACCACATCAGCTGCATCACCCACTGCATCCCCAGATAATTCAGCGCCACTAGCACCGTGCCCCCCTGAATCGTCCCGACAATCAGCTCCACAAAGGGATGATATTCCTGCCGTTCCAAACACCCAAACGGCTCAGCAAAGATTAAATCTCCCACAATATCAAACGCGATCCAGTTGTAATACTTGGCGATATCAAGTGCTTTCGTCCCGTTGCGCGCGTTCTGCCTCAGGCGGAGGACAAGAAAGTCAACGTAGCGCTTGATGCGCGATTCCTGCGACCGCAGGGCCTTCTCGGAGAAGCCGTGCGACATTGCCTTGCGCAGCAGAGCGTGCTCTTCACGAGGCGCTTCAAGGATGGAGGGCGGGATTTCAGGGAGGAAGCCATAGTGCAGAGGGGACTTGGGGTTTTCGTCGAGGGAGTTCGGTGTGTCGTGCTTTTCGTTTGGGGTGTCAGGTGAGAGAGGGGGCGGGATGCGGTGGCCGTAGATGTCGCGCCAGGCGCGGACGTCGGTGAAGGATAGATGGTTTGGGGTGAGACGGACGACGGGGCCGTATTTCTCGTGGAGGTTGTGCGTGTGGAAGGCGGCTTGGCCAGAGACGATGCGTAGGATGTAAGGGATAACAGAGGCACGGTGGGAGATGGGACCGGGAAAGGAGCGCAGGGGGTGGAAGTAGATGTTGTAGATGATGGTGGACATGAAGTAGATGGTGATCTGGGAAGTGTTAGTGAGTGGAACTGGTAAAGGGGTTTTGGTCATACGATTGCTGCTGCGGCGTAAAAATACAGCCAAATGTGCGAGGCCCACGTGTTCTCAAGACCAGACATCTTGATAAGCGGTCTTGTGTGATGTGATGGGTGGAGTTTCGGCGAACTGGATGCTGAGATGTTGTGGTGAACTTGTCCGGCTGCCGAGAGGGTAAATTATATATCCCAGACCAAACTCAGGCGGATCATGCCGTTTCACACGCGTCCCGATGTCGACATTAATATGCCAATGCCGGCATCCTCCCCGCCCGGCATTTGTTGCGAAAACACCCGGCACATGATGGGAATCGGGCCCAAGAGTGCAACTTGCATACTACACAGCCGCAACCGGGCGTGCGGGCACAGGTTGACTCCGGCTGTGTCATATTGGCTTTGGGTGGGACGGTACCGGTTTTCCCCTCACTGAACCTAGTCACGGCCTGCTGTGAAACGTCCGCGAGCATGCTATTGGCGCCGCAACTTGCCCAACCTACCCCGCCACCACCACTGGTGCTGATTCGTAATTCGCAATGATTGCCGTCTGCGACATGTATCCCAGCAGTTTGGATGCCGAGTTGTCGCTTATTCAACAACGTAGCTCAACAAAACCGGACATTCTCGGGCCCCGCGATACACCCGCCCCCGAGTCAGGGGTGATTGCAGATATTGAACTCAGCCTCGTCGCGAAAATCAGGATATTTCATTTTGAAAGCTATAACGATATATCTGAAGAGGCAAAAATGACTGCGAGGTGGATCCGAATTGAAGATTTTGAAATTAGCGGAGGAACATGATGTATTCGTAGACTCGTCGGGGTAGGTCATCAAGGGGGGCTCGCGGGTGCATGATGCTTACCCTGGTAACGTATCGCTGGGAGTTCAATCCGACGTGAACAAAACGGTGGTGATGACTGGCCACTGCGCACCACGTTTTCATCAGCATGCACACTCCGCATCAAAAGGGGGTGATCAAGATAGGGCCCACCACGGTAGCCAACAGTGCAGCAAAAGGCTTATGTGCAATCGCCACAACCCTCTCCATCCAGATCTCGGCTGGACCGTCCCCCGTCAAGCCCGCCGCACCATGCGCAATCTTCAGCACCCACTGCGTCCCCCACCACGCATTCGCCGCCTCCGACATCAGTGTCACCCAAATACCTGTCATACCCCAGTAGACGATGCTTCGCTGCCACGGCGCAAGACAATCAACCACTCGCTTGTCGGATGCTTCGCCCGTGGGTGTCCGAAACGGCTTTGAGTTCAGAAGAGCGCCGGCGGCGACAACCATGGTGCCCTCCACTGCAAACTGGATGTGCGCTGTCAAAGCGAGCCGTGGGTACGGCGTAAATGGGACGACGAAACCGAAAAGGAGGCCGAAGCCGATCAATCCGGAGCCATGGCGGAGGAGACTGAGCGGGAGGTTGAATGGCTGCAGGGGCGTGGAGGGTTGTTTTGCTTGGGAAGACATTGTAGCGGATGGGATTGTCGAGTTTGGGGAGATTTTAAGCGACAGTGGTGATTTGACTGGCGGAGCGCTGGCTTATATGTCACGCTAGCGGCGTCCGCATCTGGTGTGCGAATCCGCTTCGGGAAAACGAGAGCCGATGTCGTACTCGGGCCGACCCCGGTGCTGTTGGGCATGCAGGATGCTGAATAAGAAAACATCGTTAGGTTCACGAAACAACACCCCCTGTCCATTGACTCTAATCTAACTTGGGGAGGAGGATGGGTAATGGTGATGAACTTGGTCGATGGCAAGAATGCGAGATGCTCACCATTCCCCGAGGTTCCATTGCCTCCGATATTACCTCCACGCTTGCCCCCTTGCTCCCTCTAGCTAGAATAGCGGCATGCCGAAGACTCTGGAATTGGCGATCGTGGGGACACACGGTAAAGCCATACGGACCGTCCCTCTGGAAGATGTGTCCCTGCGCCAGAAGTTCTCCGGGACCGAGCAGAACAGGGCGGGATGCGCCGTATTCGCCAGCGCTGTTGGCCGATAGAATGGAAGCATGGCATACAATAGTAGTCGTTGGACAAAGTAGGGGAATGAGCTCAATGGGACCGTTGAATTCCCAGCGCCAGGTTGCATTAGGAAATTGTCGAATCGGGTGGGCCTTGATGGTTTGCTGGTCATGCTAGTGATCCTGATTGTGGCTCAACTCGATGGGTCCTGCCTTTGGAAAAGGAAGGCGCGGGCAAGCACCTCCGCAGTTAGGTGATGGCGCCTGTGGTTTCTCCCAATCGCGGTGCTGGAGATTGTGATTTCTCCAGCCACTTCAGTCTTTTCGTCCTTCAAGTTGACCGTTATTCTCTTCCGCCTGTAACTAACGGCGCCCGGAATCGCGATCCGAACCAGCGCAGGCCTCGGCGTCCTTTCGTTTGTCGTGCTCTTTCTCAAATCGTCAGCGCCATTCCTGGGCTGCTCTTGGCGATAGGATGGACCGCAGAGGACGGCACCTCACCAGAGATGCCGTCCAGTTGCAATGTATTTTGGCACGGAGACTTTCAGCTGGTCCGAAGCCTTATCGCCTCTGCGCCCATTCTCGCCGTTGACGGAGATGGTACGGCGACTTTCCTTGCAAATAATGCGGTTGTCCTGATCTAGTTCTAACCGACCGTAGGATCAACTCCATCCATCTCAGCAGACCAGCCCCAGATCATGGTGCGCCAAGCTCGTAAGCGCAAGGCCGATCAAATGTTTGTTGGCAACTCCTCCGCACTCCACGACAACCGCAAAACAAAGCGACATCATGATGATCCCGACCACGCAGCTGGACCGGATTTTATTGCAACAATTGTCTTTCAGCTTCGAGCCAGGAAGTTAAGCTTGATCTTCTCCGTCAACCAAGCTTAGATCATTGACAGCAACTTCTTGTCCATTCCGAGATTGCCACCTCTCCACAATGTCGTACCCAATCACTCGCCGATCTTCAGCATGGCCGCGGAGGGAAAGATGGGGGAAGTCCTAGAACTTGTCGAAGCTGGCCAAGCTAGCCTTCATGATCGTGACGAGAGAGGCTGGTCGCTACTGCATGTAAGCACCGCCCGTTGGAGTTGGCTCGTCGTTCTCAATCTTGCAGCGGCTGACATTTTGGTACGGCTAGTATAGCATTCGGTACAACCATTTGGCGCTTGCCAAGCTCGGGATCAAGATTGGTCTAGACATTGATGAAGTTGCGAGAAATTTCCGCTGCAGCGGCTCCGAGTATGCTTGACTTCTTTCTCCGCACGCGGGCGATTCTCTCACTCAATATTACGTTGAATCTAACCAACAACTTGCACAGGACAACTCCACTCCATCTCGCAGTTTCAAACAGCTCTTAGGGGTTGGAGCTGACCCCACGGTTGCTATTCGGGGTTGGGTTCCAGTTATCTTCGTGGCTGTAGTAGAATATTCAGTAAATAGGCTGGTATTTTGTGCCTCAGACCCAGCAACGCTATCAACTTCCCAGAGATATGATCTTTTGCGTTGCATCTTTACCTATTCTACTCAATTCATAAACCCACAACAACGGGACCACATGGGTGATACGGCCTTTCTCAAAGTATTCAGAAGGGCTATGCCAATTCGGCGCGCACAGGATCCTCTTTTTGAATCTCAAAACAACATCAAGACCCTTGGTCTGTTTCTAGACAATGGAAGCTCTGTTGACGAGTTGGACCATAATTTTGGGGCAACCTGTTTACATGATTTTCTTGGTAGTCAGGATTCTCCTCCGTTGAAGGAAGATTGGCATGATTCACTCAAATTTCTTATTGCCAAAGGAGCCGATGTTTTCGCAGAAGACGACGAGGGACGGTCCGTCTCTCATGCTGCTTACTCTCAGAACTGTCGGGACCCAGACAGTTCCTACCGAGGAGACCTTTGGGACGCCGTTCTGGATGCATGCGACTTCGACATTCAACATTTCAGAAAAGGGTATCCACGTACCGCTAGATACACGTGGCCCTACACCCGCAGCGACTTTGAGGCACTTTGGAAGGGTCGCGAAGAGCGGTGCCCCTATTGGAACGATACGTATTGGCACAGCCGGCTCGATGACGCAAATAGCGATGACAATTCGGAGCTCACATGTTATTGTGGAGACGAATGCCACTTCCAGTCGGAGTCGGATAGCGATTCCGATGACGAACTTGCCGATGAAGATCCAGACATTTGGTGGCAGCTTCATGGGGACGAAGATAGCGAGTCGGAAGACTGGGAGCAAGAATCCGAAGATGAGAGCGAAGAATCAGGACGGTCATGGGGATGAAACTTTGGAGTCATTCTCGCAGACATCGAGGGAGGGGATTTCGGAGGGGAGCTCCTCTCCTGAGCCGTCTGTCAGCTCTGACTCCGAATCGTCCGAATCGTCTGATGCGTCCTCCCGTTTCGGGTAAAATCACGGCTGGTCTCCCGATCAAGCGACACAGATATATCAGTACTAGTACAGAAGCTCAGTGCGGGGTGATGTTTTCTTCTGGCAATCCTACATTACTTAGCTAGACGACCTATTTCACCGAGGTCAGAACCCACAATTGGGGAAATGTGTTTCGCTCAATCATTATGTACCCTAGAAATCCCTTGACCCTCCGGCAATGTCAAGTTCGGCCAAGGATACTGTGACAAAATGAGAGCATACAGATACGCTGAAGACAAGAGAGGGCCATCCCATATTTGGTGGTGCAGACGCAGGCCGAATGCAACTGTTTGAGTCTCGGGGGCTACTTGGCACCTTATGTAAGTGCTGGCCAGACCTGCCAAAGTTCCTCCGCTGTGACTAGAAAGACACCGAAGGCTCCGAAATTGATGGCGTTGAGGAAAAGAGAGATTCGGGTTTGCCTACCTAGAATACGTACCGGCTAACAAACTATCCGACATCCGATGATAAGACATTCATCACATTAAAGAAGACCGCACATCGCCATCACGACCGCAGTCGACTCATTTTCACCATTCACATCTCCAACATAACCGAGCCTGCCCAGACCGACCTTGATCCACGCAACTGCAGCCTCGTCGCACGATTCCCTCTCAGTATACCATGCAGCAGATCTCTCGATATTCTTGACAAAGAGCGCCTTTTGGCTGTATGACGCAGGGAGGCGGTTGGCTCCGGGAATGGCGCCCACGGCAGCAGGACGCAAGCTGACCGTGGTCCTGTGGTATGGGCCTCGATCCCATGGTATTCCAAGCCTGGTGAAGAAGCGGCTGAACTGGCCCGCGCTCACCATACTGCTGTAGCAACCCGCCAAGACAACGGTGGCGCCTCCGCGCAGACGATCGACAACTCGCTCGTATACCTTCTTTTGGCGTGTAATACCGCCGTCAGCGACAAAGATGACGGATGGAGGGGGCTCCTGGTTGAGAATTGCCAAGGCGGCCTCGGCGGTTGTGGCCCTGACTGTGGTGAAAGCCTTCGCTTTGATCTGTGAAAGGAGGGTCCCATGGACAGCGTCCACCATAGACTCGCTTTCCAGACACAGCTTGAGGACTCGAACCGGACCATCTGGTGTGATCTCGGAAGATATTCCATGGGCCACGTCTCTGAACTCTGGAACTGGGGTCTTCTGCGCAGCTTCCTTTGCCGCCATATCGGCTAAACTGTTCAGTTCCCTCGGTATCTTCCACAACTGCACACCCAGTCCTCGAGATTCCCAGCGTTCCACCTCACCCAACAATAGTTTCCAGAGGTCTTGGTTCTTGACGTCTCCGCCGGCGCGGGTCTTCCAACCATTGCGAATCCAGCCCTGGACCCAGCTAGTTGCACCATCAAGGACGTAAGTCGAGTCTGTGGCAACGACGAGGGTACCAAACCCATCATTCTTCCAGTCAAATATCAGTCTTTTGTGGATTTGAGGATTTAATCTGGTTTTCTCTTTGTTGCTCTCTTGACGAGGCAGAATGCCCGTCTTTGTAATTTTGTGAAAGGAATCCAGCTCTGGGGATTTTCTTTCAGGTCGGCTTTTCGACATCACTGTGCACAAGTGCCCTTATCCAAAAACACTTGGTATCCAGGGGTCAAACCAAACAAAACATCCTCATCTCACCGCTCATCCCCTCCCCGCCCATAATCCCCTGCACAAACCCCTCCCCAACCAAGGCATGGCACCCCTCCTTATCCGCCCCCCTCAACAAAAACGGCGTCTTCCCCCCCTTCAACACACAAACCGCATCCCCAACCTTCGCATTCCACGGCCCCAGACCCATATACCCCTTCTTCGTAACAAATAACACCCGATGCGCACACGCGTCGTGAATCCTCTTGATCAACTCCGCATATCGCTCATCCGTCCCCTTGGTACTAAAATCGTACCCCTCTGCGCGGCGTAACTCCCCGTGCAGATCCCAGTGCTGATACTTAACGTCGATTTCGGCACTGGAGGCTTCCCATAGGTTCTTGCTGCTCATTTCTGCAAGGGTGGGGAGCTGGGTGCTCCAGCCGGAGCGGTCATACCACGCATTGACGAGGGGACGGGTTGTCTCGGCGACGGCGGTGAGAACTTGGTTGGTGGAGTCCGCGATGTGGGTGCGCCACAGGGCGGCGGCGCGGCCTCCGGAGGTTAAGGTGTAGGGGCAGGGGTAGGGGGAGAAGAGGGTGGTGTCGAGGGCGAGGGTTTCCCAGGAGGTGAGAACGGGAGCGCCGGTTCGGGTGATGATTGGTGAAGTGGGATGCCAGGGGGCGGATACGGCGAGGATGGTGTCGAAGAGAACGCCTTCGACGGTAAGGGTGTTTCCGTTGGGGATTGCGGTTGCAGGGGTAGAAGCGCAGGCGTTGTAGCGAGGAGCTGTGTCGGACCAGTCGAGGAGGGGATGGGGGTCGAGATGGGTGATGGCGGACCAATTCGGAACCCAGGAGGGGAGAGAGTCTAGGAGGTCGCTGGATTGGGCTGGCTGGCCAGCGGGAGGAGAGTTGGGCTTGCTAGGGCTGTAATGGACGACGGCGCGGCCGAGATTGTCCCATATTTTGACCCATCCTGGGGGGAGCTCCCTGTGGAGAGCGGGATGGCGGCAGAGCTGAGGTTCTTTGCCTTTGAGAGGACTGTGTTCGTGCGTGGTGCTCGTGTTATGGTCGTAGTAGCGCGCGTTTTTGCCTTTCCACATGGTCTTGAGCATAGTCAGTCCGCCAATTTTGGTATTTTCGCTCACTGGCATCCGCTCCCATCCTTGAGGGAGCCTCTGCCATCCCCTCCGAGGCTTGGTATCGGGTCCATCGCTCACCATGGCCCCGACATCGTGGTATTTTGCCTGGTCAGGCAAGCTGAATGCATAGGAAGGAGTAAGGGGCTTCTCAACCCCTCTCCACTCCCTGACACAGTTGAGGATGTCCAGCGCGCCTTTGCTATTGATGATGCTGAGAGCCGACTTGATGAAGACGTCTCTTGTAGGACTGGAGTAATCGGGTTGAATGTCCAGAAACTCACCGCCTGCTCTCGCAAGACCCAAGCATCCAAACACGCGATCTCTTTGATTGGTGCATTGAAGTTGGCGAAACTCGTACAGCAGCTCATAGATGCTCGTGCCGAAGCTCCCGGCATGCCATGCCGTTCTCAGCCGCGAAATTAGCTGGAAGGTCTCGTCCTGCGCAGCATAAAGCTCAGGATTCACAACAACACCGAAGATCTGGACAGCTCCGGCCTGTTGAAGAACCCTTCCCTTCCAGATGCGTTCTAGGGATCTCTCGATATTCTCCCATGCAAAGGTGTCCCCGCCTATCATGAAGACCACCTTCCCACAGACGACAGCCTCCTGAATGATCCAAACACGACTCCACCATGGACGGCTGAGCAACTCACGGAAATCGCCCATACTGAGCTCAAGGTCCAAGTCGGTTGACCATTGCCAGGCGACCCCGTTTGTGATGTTGCGGAACGGATGGCTGGGGGCGGTCAAAGTGGCCATGTAGTTGTTGATGACAGACTTCTCTGTTGTGGAGAAGACGCCCATGCCGACGGTGCTCTGCAGGTCTTGAATGGCGATTTCGGTACTCTCGGTCGGCTCTCCCAGCCACACACAAACTTGCTCGGCCTGCTCGTAAATACTTCGCATGAGCACCAGTTGCCCCTCTTTTTCGTGAATATCGGTCTGGTTTATGCAAATCGCATCAATCCAAACGGTCCGAGTCTTGTCCTGATGTCGCAGTCTGCGCAGCGCTGCAGCCGCGTTTTCCTGGATCGGGAAGGGTTCTCCATTGAGCTGAATGTCGGAAATCAGACCTGGCATCCCCCATGTGTAGGAGAGTGCTTTAAACTGGGGCTTCAGGGGGAGAAAGGCAGGCAGGAGCGAGCACACAAGTGGGTCTCCGTGGTTTGCGGCTGGTTCTACGACCAGCAGCCGGATTTCTCCTTCGCTCGAGTCGATATGAGAATATGCCGAGGCCATTACTGCTTTCCGCTTTCTTGACCGATGAAGATTTGAGAGATGAAGGGGGCATGTTCTGCGAAGAAATGCGCTTGAGTGAGGTTGATATTAGAGAACCAGGGCCACAGTCCGAAACGTATCCGTACCTCATCTCGGCAATGGCTCCGGATTGGGAATAGGAGGCGACCCCATAGCGGCTTTTTGGCGTGCAACGTCGGAGTCTCGATGAAAACATGACCGGTTCGAAGAGTGAGAAACGGAAGTATGTATCTAGGTAGAGCTGAAGAAGAAAGTTGCGGCAACTTCAAGATCGGGAAATAGATACCTGATGCTAGCCACCTGGCAATGCGGCGTCGGAACCCCTCAGCGCTGAGCCCCCGAAATGCCCTGAAGGCCCTGTGTAAAATATTGCAGAGTATGCTTCCACCACACGGTGATCTCCTGTCAAGTGCGGTGTGCCCTGGAGCATCCTGTTGCTGCTCGGTCGACCAGCCCAACCAGTGATGTGTGCCAGTCGCACCGTTGTAGGTAGGTAGTGAGTACAGGTAGCACCCGTGCACCCCGCTCCTCCTTGACGCTGCCCTCGCCATTTGCTGCCGCCGTTTGCCTGTCGAGCAGAGTGAATTAATTCCAAACACATTCCTGATCAAATAGCTGGAAGGCTCAGTGGCTTTGCTTCCGGAGGCAAGTGCGGGCAATGCAAGTCCGGCCCCGCGGAATTAGCCGCAGGTGCTCAAGATGGAGGTACCTATCTTATGCAGATACGGCAAGTACTACCCAGTCACTCCTTCTACAGCCTGACCGGTAAGTGGCTCCCGACTGACAGCGCAGACCCCGACTCGTCTCCTTCTTCAAACAGCGGCACAATCACAGGCCTCGCTGTCAGGGGGTCGGACGTGGGCTTGGGTTGACAGCCGGGGCTCGTTCAGTCTTGTATGACGGTTGGGTCTGGTGAGCCAAGCTAGCCCTCACATTAATCACAGCATATCAAAATGCTATGGACTGACCATGATGCTGGGTGTCGCACGAACCAAAAGAACGTGCCCCTGCGCCAGTTTAGTTGCTACCTAGAAACAAAAACGCGGCAAGTGAGCATACCCAAGACCAGGAAACGCGGATACCACGGGAAACTCGCCCGCGACTTGACCCAGGGCTTTGAGGTTGCTCAAGTTGTAGCATTCGAGCTCGAAGATGGCCTGGTTGGATCGGAGAGAGAGGGCTGCCTTGGCCGGTGCCGAGCCAGCGGCCGTGGACGGGTCGGGGAGTGTAGGCCTGCCTGACATGTTGGTGAAACTTTGCAAACTCTTGAGGAGTGGTTGGTAATGTGGTAGTTCGAGTCACGGTAGTTACGGTCGGTCCAGATAATTTGGTGTTGAGTGATTGCGAGGGAGGTAGGTAGGCCATGCTACTTATACTTTTTCTCCAGTCGTCTGTCTTCAAGGATCGACTAGTGCCTTTGGGGAGACAGAGAAGAGAGGAGAAAGGCGTCGAAGCACCTTCACCGCCCTCCTGTTCTCACTCCGGTGGTTCAGCTGTGATTTTGATGCATAAAATTGGATAGTCTTGCAGGAGACTGATCAAGTCGCCGCGCAATGGAAATTTATTGCAGCTTAGCCAGATGTGATTCAGCTGCTATCGCGTCGCGATTTGTGCCTTTCAAGGTTCCCAGCCAGCCACACACCACGCACTGCAGCCGGTCTGACACTCAGAGTCGAGACTTCGGCGCGGAGACGGATTGCATCCCACGCCTGCAACAGCGAGTCTTGTACGACGAAGCACTGTAATGTACACGGATAGTTCCGACCTCACAGCTCCGCTCCGCACAGGCCGTGAGCCAGCTCCCCTCCATTGCATCGAACTCGGTTAGGCTGTAGACAAGCTTCATGCTGTGTCACCATCCCAGTTGAATGTGGTCGGCGACTGGTTGGATAGCAACCTTTTGAGGAAATGCGCATGTACCTAGTTGAGCACATGCATCACTGCATCGCAGAATCTCGACGATGTTGCTGGAATTCTTGCTACAACCGAACGAGCCTCAGGCTTGGGAAACGGGAAAAACCATGCAGTTTACGGAGCATTTGTTCCGGCAATCTCTTCTGGGTTGGATTTTACTCGGTATCCAGCATTTGGTTTTTGGAGTACAACAAAAGCAACGGGAAAAGGGACTGGAAGGCACGACCAAGATAAAAGGGACTGTATCGGCCTCCGCCCCCCCGGTCCTCTCCGCGTGAGCAAGAGCGACGCAATCACCAACAAACCATCACTATCGCGCACCAAAAATAGCACCGTCCAAAATCTGCAGTCATGGCCACACAGGCACAACAGAACATTGAGCTTGACCATATCAGAGGCGTCTTTGCCCGAGCCAACCTCGAGAGGCTCTCCAGGTTTGAGCCACCTTCAGAGCCTTCGGACGCGCCAGACTTCGCGCTACCCCAATGCAAGATCGCCCTCGGTCTCCTCAAGAAGTGGAGCGCCAACAATGCAGACAGCATTACGCAGGCCATAGACGCTCAGGCCTTTGGGGGCCACGCCGACATCAGCTGGCCGACGGCCTTCCTCCCCTTCATGGAGAGCACAGCCATGTACCTTCGGGACTGGGGTCTGCTCCTCGAGGCCTGGAAGCGGTACCGAGAGTACAAGCGGCGCAGCCGCGTGGACGAGGTCGAGCTCAGCGCCATCGTCGACTTGTACCAGAGTGCCTTTGACCAGATCCGCGAGCTGGCGCAGACGTGGGGGATGGACTTTGTGAGCCTCTGCGACCTCGTCACCGAGCATCCGGACGGCCACGTCGACTGGGACGGACCCTACTGCGGCGCCTTCGTCACCACGACGACCCAGCAGGAGAAGCCCTTCATCGGCGTGGCCTTCAAGGGCACCAACCCCCTGCAGCTCCGTGAGATTGCCGTCGACTACAACTACCAGCTCGTCGCAGCCCAAAAGCCCTTCCTCCGGGGCGTGCGCGTGTCCGAGGGGGTCTACACGGGCCTGTTTGGGACCTTCACAGTGCCAAACGACCCGCCCTACGATAACATCCTCCTCCAGCTGGAAGCCATCGCGGCAGCCCTGCCCAATACTGCCGCCTGCAACCCCCCCGTCCGGACCCACGTGACGGGCCACTCCCTGGGCGGATCCTACTCGTCGCTTTGCTACGCCAACATGCTCGTGGACTCGGTGGGGGGTCTGAAGCTGGCGCATCTGGCCATGGGCGACGAGTACACCTACGGTGCGCCTCGCGTCGGATCCGAGGGATGGGCCGTGATGAACGGCGGCCTCGTCACCGAGACCGAGGGGCAGTCGTGGCGGGTGGTGAACGCCGACGACCTCGTGCCGCGCGTGCCGCCCACGTTGCTCAAGCCCGACCAGACCGACTTCTACCACATCGACAGGGGCATGCGCATCTTCTCCGACAAGAAACCCGAGCCCATCCCGTCCGAGATCGGGCTGCCCCCACCGCCGCCGCTGCCGCTCCATACGATTAAGGACATCATCGAGGCCGTGATCGGCGCCAAGAACCACGGTAGATCCAGTAGTCTCCTGGCTTGACAACGACTGACGAGTTGCAGTCCCCAACTTTTATTACGAAGCCCTGGTGTACGCGATCAACAACACCTAGCTTCACTTACATAGATACCCAAGACAAGTGAGCCAGGAGCGGGGAGCGTGCTTGTAATCTCACATTGTCACATGCAAATTCGCATACAAACACAACGAGAACAGAAGCAATTGCATTTTCCCTCCTCATCTCTTCTCCTAGGTACTACCGAAGGTAGAAACCAAAGAGTAGATATTTTAGTACACCCTAGTTGAATTAATCGTTGAGATAGGGGTCAGCGGGGCAGCATAGAAAATGGCAACGATGATGAAAACGGAGGGCACCAGAATTTCACAGAGGTAGATATTATCTCCATACTGTAGATCAGGAAGTTACAGCGAGGAATGCATTGCCATTTTCTATTGTTAAAACCTGGCTATCGACAGTCGTGAACTCAAACATGACTTGCCACCCCGATATTACAGATGACGGCCTGCAGAAATATGCGAGCTAGAGCAAGGGCTCGATACGCCAGGGCCACAGCCAGCTCACCGTAACATGCATACGGTATTTCGCACTCGAGGATATCGGTGACCGGATTCGGGAGAACGGGGCCGAGGAGCTGCCTTTCTTAAGATACACCGTCGACTACTGGGGCTTTCACGCCAAGCAGGCGGCGCTTACCACTGCTGGCGACTCCAAAAGAGCCAGCGACGGCGATGCCGGCGATGGAGGCGGACAGTAACAACAGCTAGAACAGTTCACGTGGCCATCGGACGGCGCCCTGCAAATCTGGACGGAGACCTACCAGCTGATTAACGGAGACGGCAAGGCAACCCTGCTCCACTATTGCGCTGAATACGGCCTCCTGGACGCCATCAAGCTTCTGGTGGAGCAAAAGGGTGACATCATTGACTCAGCCGACGGCCGAGGACGCACGCCGCTTTGTATCGCTTTGAAGTACGGGCACGTCCAGGTTATTGCTTATCCGCTCGAGAAGGGTGCCAACCCCACATACCGAACGAAGAGAAAGCAGACGCCGCTGGGTTACGCAGCGCAGGGCGGGAGCGACGCCGCGCTTGGCTTCTTACTAGATACGAGTTGTACAGAGGTGAACCAGGCCGGCCGCATGGGGAGGACGCCTCTATGGCTCGCCGCAAGCAGGGGCCATATCAGCATAGTCGAGACGCTGCTCGCCCAACAGGCACATCCGGATGCCAAGGATGACGCCGGCCGGACACCGCTGTCCTGTGCCGCAGAGAAAGGGGGGTCGCGGCCGTGAAATTGCTACGCCAGATGGCCGATGTTAACTCGTACGACAAGAACGGGCGGACCTCGGTCTGGTACGCTGCGGGCAACGGACATGAGCGCATTGTTCGTCTCTTGCTCCAACGGAAAGCAGATGCTAATATCTCCGACAAGAACAAGTACACGCCGCTCTTATGGACGGCCCATAATGGGCGCGAAAGCGTTGCCCGAACACTCCTGGAACCGAGGCACAATGGGGATGTGGACTCCCAGGATGACGAGGGGAAAACACCGTTATGTTATGCTGCTCGTAGCGGCCACAACGAGGTAGTGAAGCTGCTCGTGGAGAAGGGAGCCGACGCCAATAGAGTCGATAAAATGGGGCATACGCCGCTCTTCTGGGCTGCGGGAAATGGCCACGCAGAGACGGTGCGCAGCCTACTCTCGTGCAAGGGCATCTGCATTGAAGCCAGGGACAAACGTGTACTGTCGTCCTGCACTGTCTCTTCTGTGGGGGATCCGTCGGGCCGCCCCGGCCCAAGTGACAGCCTGCAGGGTCGTCACACAATTGCTAACTAACGTTATGGCGTAGCTAAAGAGCAAATTTTTCACTGTAAGCAACCTTCCAGGGCCTTTAAGGATTTCTCAAAGCCGGGAAAATCAGGCTTAGGATTGGCCAAATCTGCCCGGGGATTTAACAGGGGTGGTCAAATTACGCAAGCCAAATCGGGCCTCAGATTTGACTTGTTTGGTGCATTTTTTTGGCTCGTTTATTTTGCCATTTTTACGGTTTGCTTGATTTGAATTTGATTCGTTTGATTTGTGGGTTACGCTGCCCATACGTTACCACTCTTTATACCATTCCCAAAACGCACTACAGCAGATGGATAGGCATGGAGTGCCCTAAGGATGTCACAGGGGCGTGTAAAAAGTATAATTCACCGTCATTGTTCATTCTACTGCACCTTGAAGCAGATCGAAAAGTTCTTCATAACGAAGAGGTTCTTAAATTCTTCTGTGCCTAAGAGAGTCGAGATGTTTACCGCTGCCGCCTCAACTAGGATTTCGACCAGTTACTTATTTCCCGTTAACTCGACTGCTTTTTCAATTGCAATAGGAAGGCTTGCCGCCGATATTGTTATGTTATTTACAAGTAGCCCCTGGATCAACTTGCGGGCCTGCTTCGGGCTGAACGGCGATGCTGACGTTTTTGATCATTAGGATGGCTTACCAATCTTTATTACAGACCAGAGATTATGATATCAATCAGAAACACTCTGGAGGGCGTCACAAGGTCTATCCATGTCTAGTAGTGAATGCATACAGTCTAGAGAGTTTCCTTATTGTCTGCTTCGATACCGCACCCCACTCCTATGCTCAATCAACTCCGCATTCATCATTGCATGTCCCGACGTGTCAATGATCAGATGTGGCTGGCGGTGCACCTCGGTTCGCGTAATCGTCTTCCATTGCCAGAGCCGCAGCCCTGCCCACCACAGCACGCCGAACAAGGGAGCAAGCCAGCCGATGAGCGGACTAACCCAGTACGGAATAGCATCGTCCCCTCGGATCTGGCT
>Ga0247780_1000678_pt1 | contig 29185 bp, 30 predicted proteins | sample UWRJL079202R5_FD_179927 | JGI IMG/M metagenome (GOLD analysis project Ga0247780, IMG submission 179927) | Plant litter microbial communities from Arlington Agricultural Research Station in Wisconsin, United States - UWRJ-L079-202R-5 | ecosystem: Environmental > Terrestrial > Plant litter >... | reverse complement strand
AAAAAAAAAAAAAAAAAAGCGCTCTTACCCTGCACTGATTCAGTAAAAAAAGATTTTCTCCAACGTATAAGTCATGTATATTATATTTGGATTCTAAAGTTTTGCTCTCGACCTTTTCCAATGTCTCTAAACCCGTTACGCTTAGGTCAAGTTGTCCATTTTTCTAAATGTTGCTTGGCGTGACCTAACAGGCCTATAAATATAGCACCTATATAGACGGGAGGTGCTACGGCGGACTGTGCGCTGTAGCGCGCGCAGAGGAAGGGCGGCACAGCAGTAATACTGCAGTGCCGGAGCGTGCAACCTGTAGTTTAGCGTTGCAGAGGATCTGACTGCGCACGCTGCGGGCCCCCGTCCAAAGCATTCTCAGTGTCTATCAGCGAGGATCATCCTGGATAATAATCATGATGCAAGCTCGTTCACGGCCCTGATCTTGACCCGACGCGCACAACCAAGTCCGGTACATCGCTCTTAGCTACTGCTGGGGAACTGCCAGGGAATGCTACAAGCTTACCAAAGAAACTCTGCCAGCCTTGACCGAAGGGGTAAGCTCCTCGGCCTTCCCGCGGACAATCCGAGACGCCGTCCACGCTACATACTCCTTTAGGCTTGAATGGCTGTGGGTGGACCCCAAATGTATAGTCCAAGATGTTAAAGAGGACTATAAGCGCGAAGCTGCGACCATGGCCAATGTGTACCGCAACTGCGTAGTTGAGGCTCGGAGCAAGGCGCGACCCTCTAATGTATCATGCCACCTATTTTCGGTCGACGGCGAAGACTTCTCCGTCATCGGCAAGGAGTTCCGCCACACGGGCGAGCTCCCCGACGAGTGGCCGCTCTACGAGAGAGGTTGGGTGTTCCAAGAGCGGGTGCTGCCGTCGCGAACAATCAAGTTTGGACCGTTCCCGGCGTGGGAGTGTCGAAAGATGAAGATCGATAAGTTCAACCTGGTTCCGCCAATTCTAGATCCACGAGAACAGTGGCGATTCGAAGATAAACTTCTATGTCGAGAGTTTCACAGCCTCAGTCCTGGACCTCAAACGGGAAAAGAAGAAGAAAGGATGTACAGGTTTTGGCAGGAGACACGGGATCACTACTCAGACCTATCGCTCAGTAAGCCAACGGATCGGTTAGTCGCCATCCAAGGCCTCATGACCGCAGTGGCGCGCTACACCAAGTGGCAGCTAGCCTGCGGGTTGTTGGATGACTTGCTGCGCGAGTTACAATGGAGCAGAGCCCCAATGAACATCCGCGCCTCCCATTCAAGGCTTCGACCAGGCTGGTCTTAGATCTCCATCACCGGCGCTGTGTGGAATCTATCTACCCCAACTGAGTTGTTCGCGGAAGTAAGAGTTTTTTTCGGATTGCGATAACGACGAAACGCCGCCGCCTCTTCTTCTTCGAGCCACCGGGGTCAGAATCCGCCACATAGAGGCCGAGACTCCTCTGGTGATTAGCCGCGCCACCGGTGCCATTATGGAAGGCATACCGGAAAATTTCAAGCTCGAACTACACAGGTTCAAGAGTGTCCGCGTCTCTTATGACCCTGATGTCCCAAAAGATGCAGGGTGTCCCGCAGCGTTCTTGCACATCGGCCTCACCTCTCAGGGACAGTTTCCCGGTCCAGATAAATATATGGTGGTCGGAATTACTGTGGATCCAGTGTTCCCTACGATGAGAATCTTCAAGCGGGTTGGCTTAGCCCAGGCCAAGTTTGATAGCGGGAGTACCGCCGAGACGGTTTCACAATTCCTGTCGCTCGTTTGGGATAGTGAAACTCGTTCGCAATTTGTCCTTGTGAGTCGAAAAACTCCGTTACTGCCGTCTCTTTGCGCATTGGAGCTGTTTAGCTGTCTAGGTCTGATGAGTGGACGATCAATGAAACCAACACGAAGGGCGGTCTTCTTGGTCATGAGGGCAAATCAGCCGTAGCGTGAACACCGAAGAGAAGGGTAGGAAAGAAACACAGGAGGTGCGAAAGTGCTTGAAAGGAGGGTCGATACTCGTGGGTCGCATGCGGTAATCGAGTCACAGGTTGCCTGTGTTCGGGAAGAACGATAGCTGACACAGCACTAGCCCACCATGGACTCACGCCCGCACAAGTACGAAGTTCTAGGCCAAAATAAAGGAGCAGAAGCCTTATCATATCAACTCAAGGTCTTGCCGCATCGTCTAGCTATATATTTTCAAGGCTTTGCTGCATGAGTTCTAGGCATTGAGAGTTTGTCTCGACACTTGTTACGATACTCTTTCTAGTTTCCATAGAGACCTTCTAGCCCACGTAAAAGGCGTGCGATGACGACTTTTAGGCCTTTTCGCGCGAAGTGGCCCCTCTCTTTTGGCCAGAGCCTTGGTACAAGACTCGACAATGGAGTGTTGCACAACGTTTAGGGCTGGACGCTTCGGACCAAGCCACCATGCCCGCTTCGCGGCATTAGCGCGGTCTAGAACTTCGCCACCACACCAAGTGCCCTAACAACGACACAACCTTACCACCCAGACCTAACAGACCCAGAGGTGGCAAGCCCGATGACAGCAAGCCTCCTGCACACAGGCATGGTGGCGATGACGACGACAGCAAGCCGCCCAAGGGGTGGCCATGGCGGCGACAAGCCCACGCCTGGCGGTGCCGTCCAAGCCGACCAGGACAAGCCAGCCCCAGCGCCGGCCGACAACAACAAGTCGTCGCTGCCGACTATGACCGAATCCGGTCCTTCGATCGTCACAGGTCCTGCCGCTGCGCTTGAGGTGGGATCGGGTCTCAGCGGTGCTTTGATCGCGAGCCTGGTTGCGCATTTGTGGTTGCGATGCTGATGATGGAGGAATGAGGGGAATGGATAGTAATGAAAATATTCTGTGATATGAGGATTTGGGAAAGATAATTAATACAATTGGCTGCAAACCTCGTTGTGCAGGGTCAACGTGTAAATGGGGTGGGATGGATGATGAGTCTGACCTTGGAGCACATCTGGCAGGCAACGTGAAATTGTGGGCAGGGCGCAGCCTGTAATTCGGCAGGTAAAGTTGAGTGTGGATCCACTACGCTTCGAGCGTTCTTTGAAAAATCCAGTTAAAGGGACCGGAGCTTCCCATCTGCTGCATGTGGGCAAGCCACAGGAGGGGAGCATTGGTCCCAAGGCCTATCGTCGAATGCCCAAGCCGAAGGCGTGCAGCTGAGATGCTTCAACCAGTCGTCGTGTGCGTCGTGTGGGGATAACAAAGTGCACACTTGCAACACCAAAGCAAGATACCCCTCATCTGCTTACCATCAGCTGAATCCGCGGTTAGCTGCTTCACCGCATCCCCAAAAGACTGTGCACCGCCCTTAGTAACCATGGCATGGCTAGGAAACTCGTCGCCTGTTCCTCCTCCTCTACCTCCCCGTCCAAGATACAGCTACGAAGCCTTGGATCCCTCCATCAATGAGATTCGTCTGCTTCAAATCTTGCCCTCCAGCAACCCCGCCTTTCCACTCAGTTGCCGCCTCACCCCCGTTCGGCTTCAGGAACAGATGACCACCCCTTTTGTCGCTCTTTCTTACAACTGGGGCGATTCAAAAGATACCCTCCCCATCACCTGTAATGGAGGCAGCCTGAACATCACCCGCAGCTTGCACGGCTTTCTTTCGGCCCTGAGAGCACGAGGCGCCTTCGGATACTTGTGGGCTGACGGCATCTGCATCGATCAAGGGAACCCCGACGAGCAGGGCACACAGATACCGCTTATGTACAAGCTTTACCGCTACGCCTCCCGCGTTATTGTCTGGCTCGGCGATACGGCCCGCGATATCGAAGTGTCCGCTCCGATTATCCCACTCCTTGCCCAAGCGTCGCGAGGCCCACCAGTGGATGCGACAACCATGACTCCGCAGAATTGGGCCATGTTGGGACTGGGCATGCCGCAGGCTGAGCTTTCCCAGCGAATCCGGGGCATCTACAGGTTGCTCAAGCGGCCGTGGTTTCGGCGTGTCTGGATCATACAGGAATATGCTGCCGCGAAGCAGGTGATATTTCTGTGCGGCGGTTACGAGCTGGAAGACGAGACATTGTACTCCGCCATTGGTTTTCTCGAGAGCTCCCGACTACAACTGCGATTTGGCCCGGCTTGGCATGAGAACCCCCTTGTGTGGTTGCGCATGGCGAGGGCGGAACAGGACGCGGGTGTGAGGGCGCCGCTACTTCAGGTGCTGGAGCGGTTCCGGACTTGGAACAGCACCAAAGGACGAGACAAAGTTTACGCGTTGCTCGGTTTTGCGTCGGATGCTGGGGCGGACGGATTGGGGATCCGTGTTAACACGAAGATCGAACCTGCCGAGTTGTTCAAGCAAGTCGCGATCAAACAAATCTGCTCCAGTGGGAACTTGGATGTCGTAACGCTTGCCGGGATCCACTTTCCGGCCTTGATACCCGAGGTCAAAGAGCCTCGGGAGCGGAATGCAGCACTCCCATCATGGGTACCAGATTGGCACCTCCCCGACGGCACTGTTTCAGTCCCGATCTTTACTGCCCACATGATGGCAGGCGCGGGAAATATCTTCCCATCAACCCAACAGCCCGCATACCAGTTCCAGAACCTCAACATCACTCGCTTCCAAGCCAGCCGCGAGACACGATACATGCCACGCTTCACGCCGGATCAAAATGGGCTCATCGTCCGCGCTATGATCCTACCTGCCACTGACACGGTGAGCATTGTGGGACTGCCGCGACAGGCAGTGGCGGAGATTCCACAGGATTGGGAGGCTGATCCAGATCCCGTGTCCGCCTTCGACCGAGTACTGGCAGATATCGATCGAATCAACGACTACCTAACTCTCATTAGAGCAGAGGCCAACCAGCGATATTTCACGGGAGAGCTTATGATCGACGTCTTCTGGCAAACCATGCTCGCGGGGCAGTGTCACCTCCGGCCCTGGCATCAGGAACGTGCCGACTTTTTCGCTTGGTTAGATGCCACAGCAACAATCCGCTCGCTCTGCCGGAGTCTGGCATCGCATCGCCATCTCCGGATGGGCGTAGCGGCAGTCTACGACGCTTACAAGAGGGCAACAGGAGGGTATGCCGGGTTCAAGGCACGCCCCTTCACAGAGAAGATTAGCGGGTTTGCTGGAAATAAAGTCATATTTATGACGAATGGTGGGTATGTTGGCCTAACGGCTGCTGGAACAAAGCAAGGCGACGTTGTAGCTATCGTTGAAGGCGCGTGCTGTCCGTTGGTGTTGCGTCCCAAGGGCTGGAACTGGGAGGTGGTTTGCGGAGCCTATGTCCATGGTGTCATGCAAGGCGAAAGATATGATGCGTCGAGTTGTAGGGAACTGGTTCTTGTCTGATTGAATGAGACAATCTTCATGAAATACCGCTTTTGATCTTGGTCGCACTAACCCACTTTCCACCTCAAGGTTCAAAAATCCAACGGAAGGAAAGGAGCTACTTTTGGGCAGGCACGATTTGCTGTCCTCTTACCGCCCTCCTTCCGAGGCTGCCACCGCTTCCCTGAGATGATGATGGGTCTGGCAGCCTACTAGGATGATCTTTGTGTGATGGTATAGAAGGAATTCGCTTTCGTCAGCCTCAGTCCACGGCAAATGCGACATTCAGCGGCAGCCTCTGGGATCCATGTCAAGGTAAGGACCCTGCGCAGTGGCCAACGAATGTCAATAGTTGTAAGCGTGGGAGATGGAGAGATTGACTGTGAAATGGCTAAGAATGCTTCCTCACTGCATAAGTTTATTTTAAAGCTTTTATTGAATGTGAGGGATGAAGTGAGGGAAGGTAAGTCGAGTTCGAGCCGACCCCCTAGCTAAGCTAAATGGAGAGCAAGCTGGCCCGAGCATACATCGATGAAGATTTTTTTCTGGTCGATGTCCATTCCAATCAAATCAACATGCAGCTGGTGCAACTGGTGGCTGAGGCTTTGTTGAGGCGGGTGCGAAGGCCCTGCCCTGACAGATTCTGCCTCGCCCCCTAACTGTACACGTGTAGCAAACCCCACACATCCTGCCTTGCCCGGCACAGAGCATTAGTTTTATCATCATCTTAACCAGAAGCCTTGTCAAGGCTGGATGTCCAGCCTGTCCAATGCGTGCGAGCGATCCATGAGATTTAATCCTCTATGTGGAACGTTTTGGTGGATGGAGGGTAGCAGTGCGGCCACCAACATTGCGATATACGTATACAGTGAGCTGCTAGAAAAGATGTGGTCTTGGCAGTGCTTTGCGAGCATCCATAGTCTGGCGGGCAAGAGTGGCGGTGATAACTCGCTCGAGGCCGCTCAATTGCCGCAGAACTCGCACTCGGTTGACTTATCTCTGTTCCTCGAAGAATACCCTGTCCAGTACAAAAGTAATCGCTTTCTTGACGAGAAACCGGACCTTGAAGAAGACGGAGCGCTTTGTTTTCCGTCTAGCGCGCGGCATTAGTGGGCTGATCTGCTCGACAACTAGCAGGCCAGGGACGAGCGTCTGCTGGCCTTTGAGCCCCGTCCGTACAATGGTATAATGGGTTGGTAGAACAGATTATTCTGCGCAGGGGGTCCTAGTTGTGACCTGACGAGGTGGCTTTACTGTCGTCTCCTACTGTGGTAATAGCGCGCTGATGTAGAAGGCTTCACTGACCCGCTTGCAGCCTCTTTTGCCGGACGGACGCCATTTATTTCGCTTTGCATAGAAACCGAAGAAACTACATGGTGGTGTGATAGACGTCCAGGTCCTTGCTTCTGGCCCCCCGATTCGCGGGGTCCCCGGGGTTGACGTGCAGCAGAAATCGGCGCCACTTGTTGAGAGTTTCGATCCACCATAGGAGCGCGCATGGCGCGGTTTGACGGCGGTATGTGGGCCCTTTGCTTGCACGGGACCATTTTTGGGCCCTTCGGCTAAAACTGCACCTTCTCGGAAGGCTGTGCTGTTCAGTGGGCAGATATTAGCTGAAGCTGAGCTGGGGCTGATCCAGACCGATCAAACGTGACAATGAGCATGGGTGACAGTCGATTTTAGGGCAGTGAAACAGGGACAACAGGAATCTACATGAGTGGAAGGGTTCAGGGTAGGCGCTCGTTGTTGGAGCAGATAGATCACGCCGTTACACTCCTTATCAAGCCGGGAGTGTACCATCCCATGGCTGTGTATTGACCCACATAACATCGGATTGGGAATTCACCGACCGATATACCCCTGGGAAATCGTATGATCGGGTACAGAACGTCGCCAGGTTATTTACAAAGGCTAGCTATTGTAGCATAATTCGCCATGTCGACGATCGAAGCGATCGAATTTCACCTAGACAATCACTTCGTAGTAATACTACATTGCTACCTATTTATCATGAACCTAAGAATCAAGAAAGACGTAAAAAGGGGCAACTAGAAAATCCATTCTCAGATCGTCGCATTATAGCAGTCTGTGCCCCCCTGACCTATCTGATAACATTTGCCACCTAGCAAGAGATTTAAACTTCCCATTCGAGAACGATATCTGGAATCTGCTTAGGTCCCTGTCCATCACGGTTCCTGCCTCGAAGAAATCTGCCCGTCGTTGATATCCCCAGCCTGTGATCGCCCCCTTTACTCTCGACGTTCCGGGCGGTCCAGAGTCCTGTCAACATTATCTCACCGTTCACCTCCCACCTGAGGAGGAGAAGGCGGAGCAGATGAAGAGGGAGTGATATCATTATCAGCAAGCCGTACCCTGTTGGAATTCTCCACCTGACTGCCACCTAAAGACTTCCTTTGCTCTGACACACCCCGCAGGAATCTGAACCGTGGATATCTAGGTCGGCGCACGGCAGGAAGTGGGTAAGACGCAAATGTCTCAGGTGCATTTCCTCCTGGAGGTTCCGGATCCGGATTCAGATATTGAACTCCAAGTAGAGGGATATGCACGATCATGCTCCGCTTGGGATTTCTCTTCTCTTGCAATGATGTGTTTCTTTCCCACACTTTCTTCACACCCTCCAAGATTCTGCTCTGCAAGGTTGTGAATCGCATGATTCCCACGCAGAGCAGCAAGATTCCGACAGATACGACAACCGAGACCCACACTGGTGTTGAGCCATCGACCACGTCAACGTTCATACCAAACTATGAGCTCACAAGACTCAGAGGAACAAATATGAACGCCAGGTAAGATAAGCGGCTGAGATCCCTGGCCTCCTGCATCGACATGCGTGATTCTTCGAGTGAGATCTTGCCCAGCTGCTGCTCGAGAAACCTCTCACATCCATCGCTCAGCTCAGTGACGGCTCGAAGGTACCACTCGAGATCTTCAAGCGTGGCACTGAATTGGGGCGCTTCTTAGAGGCGAGCAGTAGAGTTCTCTGGCACAGAGGCCCTTTTCAGGCCCTGCAGGAAAAAGGCAATGTAATGGACGTGCCTTGCATATTCCCTCACAAGCTTCCTCACTGCATCTCGGTTAACTCTCCCTCCGTACGCGATAGACGTGAACGCGTGTGGCTCGTAGAGCTTGATCCACTCTTCTTGAAGTAGGATCTGGCAGTAAAATGCCTGTGTAAGCTCTCGATAGTAGATTTTAACAACCTTTGTTAGACCCTCGATCACGCTTTGTCTCTGCTCAGATGTGAGAGAGCGCAGCTTGGCCTCGAATGCCGCAGCTATTGTCATTATGGATGGCCGGAATGGCTGTGAGTTTGCCCCCGCTCGGGGATCAAAGTTGACACCCAGGTAGTCGTCCTCCGCTGCGAGCATGAGAACTAGAAATATGCAAGTAAGGTTTCAGTACATGTTGAGTCGGGATCGGTACCTAACTTACTGTTGTGAGGCCTGATCACTGCTGTGGGTTGATTCCCTTGATCGAATGCTATCCGAACCGCTGCTGGAGGTTTGGATGCGTCGACACGGATGACTTGGGGTGTGTAGGTTAAATGGCTGGTCTAACCAAGGAAGTTCAATAGCACAGCCAGATCCAGATCGAAAATGTTCGAGACGATTCTGAGAGTTTGAGGGTCCGGCAAATACGACCGATGGATACTGTGCACTTCCACGTCTGTATGCCAGCCCAATGTGGCACTATTTGGCGGGCCAACCAACCACAAAGAGAAGATTTTCTTTTCCCTGAAGCTTACCATGGAAGCTTGCATTTGGGATGGCATCGCGTAGCGACAATCTCCAATCAACGCTTTGTCGGCAATTTCCGATCCGCCCCTGGTGGAGGGCTGACTCGAGCCTTGGCCTAGGCAGCATTACACTAGCATATTCGGTGAGCCAGCCACGCTAATCAATGCTGCAGTTTCGAACGAGACTAGGATCCAGGATTGACCAATCAACTCTCATCGTTCTCACTCTCAAAATAAACAAAGTCATCTTCAAGTGGACAATCCCAGCTCGTCAGACATTTCCACACTGTTGATTGTTCGAATCTAGTAGTCACTCATAGGCAGTACTAATCGTAGCAACTAACTGCTAACCATCACGCTTCATCTGCACGTCCAGCCTCCATCAAGGCACCAGCCGCCTCTCCCGACCAGAAAGCATCGTCGGTGGCACCCTCTTCACCCCCCAGGCGTTCATCAAGGTCCACTGGGCGTGGATGGCCATGCTGGCCGGGCAGCTGCTACTCACGACCCTGTTTCTCATCTTCACCATTGTGGAAACGTACAGGTTGCGGATGCAGGTCATCAAGAACTCAAGCCTGGCTACGCTGTGCGCCTTGGATGAGACGGCGCGGCAGGAGGTAGGCAGCATTGGGGACCTGGACCTGCTCACAAGGAGGACCAATGAGATGGAGGTTAGGTTGGAGTAACCTTAACCCTAACCCTAAGAGCAATTTCAGGAAAATAGTCGTGCGTATGGTTTGCCAAGGTTTGTTTAACAGTGCAATCACTGTTGTCTTGTCGCACGCATGTGAGCCTCCACTCAGTGACCATGCATAGTACTAAGAGAGTGGTTTGCGATCCTCCAAGATGTAGAGAGGAAACCCAATCTCCAGCAGCTGCGTTTTAGCGGTGTGGAGAATTGAACGGGCTGCACAAGGCTTGTGAACAGAAGAAATCCGAAAAGTGGCTGCGGCTGCCTGCGGTGCCAAGAACTGGCCCAGGATTCCGGTCTCGGGAATTTTGAACGGCCCGAGGACGCGTGTCCCAAGTTCAATTCATGTCCTCTTTTTTTCGTCGCTCCACCCACGCTTGAACTAGCGCCGAATTGACAACGTCCGCGCTACGCTCCGCGATTGAAGGCCGGTCCTGACTCCACAATGGCCGATACGGAGAAGCCCGACTCGGAGCAGTCCAAGACAACTGCGAGCGCTAGTACCCCGCCAGCCGTCGACGCGATTGTGGCCGCCCCCGCACTAGCTGTGCCTGCACCTTCGAAGGGAGGCGAGGAAGCGGAAGAAACCACGGGCAAAGTGAAAGCAAGGCCAGAGAGGGAGCCGAAACCGAGCGATTATTTCCGCGTCTTTACCTACGCGAAACCTTTCGATGTCGCGTGTTTTGTTGCCGCCGCGCTGGCCTCTGGGTGTGCTGGTGTCGTGAGTAACCCTACCCTTGCCCCCGTGGTACGGTGAAATTTATCATCAACTATCGCTAACATGGTCATTTCGACAGACGCTCCCGTTGATGAATGTCGTCTTCGGCCAGCTGATCGGCCAATTCAACGACTTTGGCACCCCCAATTCGACCCAAACACAGGGAGACTTCGAGGCTCTTCTTAATAAGCAGAGCATATACCTCCTGGCGCTTTTCGTTGCCCGTTTTGGGCTGAGTTATATCAACAAGGTGGGGTTATTGACACCACGGCCGCTCAGCTCTGCTAGATATTGACATCGTGCTCGCAGTTTGCTTTCCGCATGATGGGTATTCGTCTCTCGTCAGCTATCCGTCTGCACTACTTGCAAAGCCTATTCGGCCAGACCATCCACGTCCTGGACTCGATGCCCTCAGGCACCGCTGCGAGCACCATCACCGCCACGGCAAACGTGCTGCAACTGGGAATATCTGAGAAGCTTGGCGTATTTATCGAGTTCATTGCGACGATTATCGCATCGCTTGTTGTCGCCTTCACCTACAACTGGGAGCTGACCCTCGTCACCTCGAGCGTTATCCTGTTTATCTTCTGCGTCCTGGGCGTGCTACTTCCTTTTATCCTCAAGGGCCACGGGAGGATGACTAAGGTACGTCATGGCGATCTGGTCTCTCTGTACTCGTACTAATCGCGAACTCAGGCCGAGGCAAAAGCCAACTCGGTTGCCAGCGAGACCTTTGGTGGTATTCGGATGATCACGGCGTGCGGCGCCGAGGAGCGCATCACCCAAAAGTATGCACATTGGGTGCAGGAAGCAAGGAAGCATGGCCAATTTACTGCGCCACTGATCGCCCTTCAGTTTGGATTGATTGTAAGGAGACCCCCGATTTCCGTCGTGTCTGATGCTAATAGTGCCTCGCTCAGTTCTTCGCTCTCTTCGCTGCCTTTGGTTTGTGCTTTTGGTACGGCGTCAAGCAGGTGCTCGAACAGAGGCTCGACAACGTGGCAACAGTGCTCATGTAATTCCAACCCCCTCTAAATCCTTTTCAATCGGATAGCACCTTGACAATCCCCCTACTAGTGTCCTCATGTCGGTAATGATGATCGTCATCTCGCTCGAACGCATCTCCAGCCCTCTCATGGCCGTCGGCAAAGCCATGGTAGCCGCCTGCGAGTTCTTCACCGTCATCGATGTCCCGAAGCCGACGACCGGCACGCTCAAAGAGCCCGACGTCACGGCCACAAACGACCTCGTCTTCAGGGACGTCACATTTGCGTACCCCGGTCGACCGCACGTTAAAGTTCTCGACGGCCTGGACCTTACCGTCGAAGCCGGAAAGCTGACTGCTATCGTGGGACCCTCTGGTTCTGGGAAAAGCACTATTGTGGGCCTTATCCAGCGGTGGTATAGCCTGCAGGACCAGTACGTCATTGAGAAGGCAGTTGAGAAGGATAAGAAGAAGAAGAAGAAGAACAAGAAGAGCAAGGACGGTGAACCCGAGAAGGAGAGCAGCGATGATGACCTACCTGAGAAAGAAATGCCAGAAGAAGAGACTGGGCCAAAGGTTGAGCTCGCTGGATCTATCACCACGGCTGGTGGCACTCCGCTGGACGACATCGAGCTTAAGTGGTGGCGATCGCAGATCGGGCTGGTGCAACAGGAGCCGTTCTTATTCAATGATACTATCTACCAGAATGTTGCCTACGGTTTGGTTGGCTCGGAGTGGGCGGATGAACCCGAAGAGCGGAAGAGGGAGCTGGTCAAGGAGGCTTGCAAGGAGGCGTTTGCGGATGAGTTTATTGATCGACTGCCAGATGTAAGCCCCCTCTTTGTTTTTCCACCTTTCTTGACCAAGGCCCGTCTCTGACTGACTCGTCTCCACCCAGGGCTACGACACCCAAGTAGGAGATGCAGGCGCCAAGCTCTCCGGCGGCCAACGCCAACGCATCGCCATCGCCCGCAGCATCATCCGCAAACCCAAAATCCTCATCCTCGATGAAGCCACCAGCGCCATTGACGTGCGAAGCGAAGGCATCGTGCAAGCCGCCCTGGACCGCGTCGCACGCAACCGCACCACCATCACCATCGCCCACCGCCTCTCGACAATCAAAAAAGCCGACCGCATCGTCGTGCTGCAGAAAGGCAGGCTAGCCGAGACAGGCACGCATGATAGCTTGTTGCAGAACCCGGAGGGTGTGTATTATGGTCTTGTGCATGCGCAGCAGCTCTCGCTGGGGGGCACCATTGAAGGGGCTGGGGAAGAGGAGGAGGATGTTAAGAGGGAGGAGGAAGGGGAGATGGGGAAGATTCTGGGCAGGGAGAAAAGCGCGGCGAAGTCAGATGGGGGTGGTGGGGATGCGGAGGTGGTAGGCCCTAAGGTGGGCAAGAGTAGGAATTTGTTTACGAGCTTTGGGCGGCTGTTGTATGAGCAGCGGTCGAGGTTTCCATCTTATGTTTTGACGGTTTTTTTTGCCATGGTTTGTGCTGGTGAGTTAACCTCCTTTTTTCTTCTGCCTCCTGCAATCTCCGAGTACTAAGCGCTGACGCCGATGTGGAACAAAAACCCAGCTGGTACACCTCTCCAAGCATATCTATTTGCTAAGGTCGTCAATGTCTACGGGTTCACCAAGGATCCGCCCAAGTTCAAGCGGGAAGGTGACTTTTGGTCTCTCATGTGGCTCGTCCTCGCCATCGCCATCGGGCTTGGGTACTTCCTGATGGGCTTCGTCGCCACCCATCTGGCGCACTACATCTCAGCCACTTACCGCCAACAGTACTTTGAGTCGATCCTCTTCCAAAAGACCTGTTACTTTGACTTTGACGACCACTCTCAAGGTACTCTTACCTCCCGCGTAGCCGGCGATCCTAAACAGTTGGAAGAGCTCCTGGGCATTAACATGGCCATGGTCTACACCGCCGTCTTTGGCCTGATCGGTGCCTTGGCAATCGCTTTCCCGCACGCCTGGAAGATCTCGCTGGTGGCCTTCTTCGTTACCGTCCCTCTCGGCATCATTTCCATGTACTGGCGCTTCCGCTACGAAGTCGAATTCGAGAAGATGAACGCCGCCGTGTTCGAGGAATCCTCGAAATTCGCCTCCGAGTCAATCGGGGCCTTCCGAAGCGTGGCTGCTTTCACGCTGGAGGGTATCATTTGCTCCCGGTATCAGGCGCTTCTTAGTGGCCACATCACGACTGCATACAAGAAGGCTCGGTGGCAGAGTCTTATTTTTGCGTTTTCGGATAGCGTTAGCATTGGGTGTCAGGCTCTTATATTTTGGTACGGTGGGGGGCTCCTTGCCCGCCGTGAGGTCGAGGTGGTCAACTATTTCATCGCCTTCTTTGCGGTTATTCAGGGTGCCGAGGCGGCGGGGCAGGGCCTTGCTTTTGGGCCGAACGCTGCGCAGGCTGCGCAGGCGTCGAATCGGATTTTGAACACCAGGGAGACGCGCAACAGGGATGCTATATCGAGCTCCGAGGTTGTTCCAGATGCAGACGGCGGCGTGAAGATCGAGATGAAGGATGTTCACTTCAAGTATCCGACGCGGGATGTCTCGGTGTTCAAGGGGCTGAACCTGACGATTGAGAAGGGCGAGTTTGCTGCGCTGGTTGGTGCCTCTGGGTGTGGCAAGACGAGCGTCATCTCGCTTCTGGAGCGCTTTTATGATGTTGGCAAGGGGAATATCTTGGCCAACGGGAGGGACATCACCGAGATTAACGTGTATGAATACCGGAAGAACTTGTCGCTTGTTGCGCAGGAGGCTACGCTGTTTCAAGGTATGTCTTGTTCCGCTAAGAAAACAGCCCCCGAATAACTTTTTCCTATGTTACAAATGCTGACAAACTGTCTCAGGAACCATCCGCGACAACGTCCTCCTCGGCGTAGATCCCTCTTCCATCTCCGAAAACCAACTCCATCATGTCTGTCGCGACGCCTCCATCCACGACTTTATCATCTCCCTACCCGAAGGCTATAACACCAGCATCGGCAGCAAGGGCATCTCGCTGTCCGGTGGCCAGAAGCAACGCCTCGCCATCGCCCGCGCCTTGATCCGCAATCCCAAGATCCTCCTGCTTGACGAGGCAACTAGCTCTCTAGACTCTGAGTCAGAAAAGCTGGTGCAAAAGGCCTTTGAGCGTGCGGGGAAGGGCCGCACTATGGTAGTTGTGGCGCATCGTCTTGCTACGGTGCAGAATGCGGATGTTATTTTTGTGCTTGGAGAAGGGGGAAAGTTGTTGGAGAAGGGGACGCATGGGCAGTTGTTAAAGAATAAGGGGGTTTATTGGAACATGGTATGTCTGATTTTAAGAAATTATCAAGCCGTTTATAAAGTGAGTGATGCTAACGTGGAGCAGTGTCATAGCCAAGCGCTAGATCGGTGATTGGATTTAGAGGGAATTAATAGGGGATGGAAATACTAAGTGGTGATTTTATATAACACCTTAACCCCCTTGTGTACGGATTCATACATTAAACTTTAATTCTCTGCTACTCTCGACGCCATTTCAGTGTACGAGTTGATGATGGCAGGAGCGGTGCAGGAGCAAGAGTGATGGAGGGATCCCGGGGGCAGGAACGACCTTTTAAGCCCGGGTTTCTTCAGCATCTTCCTCGTCGAGGGCGTTAACAGCGCCGGCATTCCTGTTTCTGATGCAGTTGTGGTATAATCTGTATGCTCGACGATCTGACCGGCAGATTGGAGCCGACATGAGATGGCCCCCCGAAATTGGTGCACCATTCCGATCCCCTCCCTTTTTGCATTTGTGCCAGAACCAGGCCCTCGATTGGCGGATGATGCGTCCGCCAAGCCCACGCTTGCGAGCGCGGGAGAGCCATCTTTGACCGCCTCACACGAGTGGCTTGAGGGTCAACTCATTCCCCTCAAGGTGGGGAAGAAACCGACTCACCCAAACCCCAGGAAAACTAACGGCCGAATGCGCAGATGTCGGCAAGCTGTGACATGCAGGGAAGCGGGGTGGGTATGAACTGACAGGTAGCGACTAGCTGTACACATGCGGCTCCTCTGTACATGGTAAACAATTAGTGGAAGGTCTCACCCGGAAATGATTGGTTTGGCCCCAAAGAAAATGCTGCAGTCAGGTATAGCCCACCGAATCGCAGCTATATCAACGGCAGAAAGCCGACGGGAATAGAATACTCGCCCCTTGTCGGCGGTGACATAAAATGCCGTGTGGGACAAGACCTGGGACGGGTTCCCTCGCGGATACGTCTATGGGGATAAAGTCTGCGGGTTGTACCTATGCTGTTGGCGTTTGCCAGACCCATTAGGGAATGCAGCGACATGGGGAGCTATTGGGGCATACTATATACCAATCGTAGACGTTGTCCGCTCCAAAACACCACAAAGGAAGAAAATGAGGTGCATGGTGATGTGGAGACAGCTCTGTCCAGGCTTCGCCTCGTTGAGACGTTTTGTGACGATGTACATGAACAGATGAGGAGCCACGGGGATGCTAAGCTCTATATACTCTGCGAGATGAGCTAGTTCAACACGTCCGGCAGTGTAAGATATCGCATACCATCCTAATATATATACTCGTATATGTTAACAGCGGAATTAGTGGCCTAAAATTCGTTTAGTAACTTAAAAGTAGGATTATTAGGCAAAAGGTAGGTTTTATAGCCAAGAAATAGGTTCAAGACCCAAAAGTAATATAAATAATATTTAGTATTTTAAAAGTGGGGATACGTAGTAAAGTTACTAATTCTTTATTAGGGGCAATTCTTATATACTCACTTAATATATATTATATAAAGACGCAGTGTACATAAACACCCAGTGTATACGTTATATTTTAATTAAAATTCTTATATGGTGAGTATTTCTTATGAGTTCTGCGTCACTTACTTTTTCTACCAAAATAAATCTTTACCCGGGGGATTGAAAACGGGGTTTTGAGACTGAGTAGCGGCTTTAATAAAATCTTTACCTTAACTTAGTGAAAGAATGAGGGAAAGCTTAGGGTAAATCAGCCACAGCTCACCCCAGCTTAGGACTACGAATGAAAAAGGAAATTTCGCGTCCCCAGATTCGTCTCATATAACAAGTCTGTTGTCGGTAACTTGAATGAAAAGGAGTCGAGGAGTGCCTGAATGAGTGAAACGGGTTATCTGCGCTCAACCGTTACATTTGAAATCCACAAAAGGGGTTTGTTCCGCGCTGTCTGCCTTTAGTACTTACCTGTTTCCGTTTCTCCTCCCCAACACCATTGGTGCTAGAGACAAGTACCACCCTGACGCCGACGTCAGATCTCTGGTCGGCAAGCAAGTCGCGCAACCCTTCACTTCCGTCACTATCAAAAGTTGAAATGCTGACACTGTGTTGCACGTCGCTGGGAATATCGGCAACGAGACAACGTGTTCTTCCCTGGAGCACTGGGTAGAGGGCGTTTTTGTAGAAAAATGGGACAGATTTGAGATAGCGAACAAGCCAGAGATAGCGTGGGTTGATTGCCGCCATCTGCTCAAGTATGGCATCAAAGTCACTCGCTATGTTAGCTATCGTGCTCGGTGTCTGACGAGCTTGAGTGAGACGGATGTATTGGGATGGATTGTCAAGCGGTGAGGGGAAGGGAAGCTGAACAAAGTCGTTGCTATTCAAACAGCATCCTGTGCTTACTAAGCATTCTTACACGGCAGAGGAAATCGAGCTACCTTATGATTGGTGCTCACTTCGCCGGTGACTTTGACAGCCCCCAGACTTGTCTCCGTGATCAATGTGGTGAATCACCGATTTACTATTAACTAGTAGTGACATTGTGATACATTCTGGCGAACATGATGCGCAACTCTCTGAAAGGAGTCAATAAAAGCTGCCCCGTGTCCAAAAACATTTAACCACGAGTCAAGACCACATCCGGGCACTTAAGCCTTGAACTCCCTCTTAGCCTTCATGGCTCCCGGCTCAGCACCAGCCATATACTTGGACCCTGTGAAGCGCAAAATACGTCAGTAATCTGTCATGTCTACAGAAAGGGGGAGCGGGGTGCACATACAGCCGTCAAGCTTTTCACCGACAAAGTCCTTGACAGTGCACTGGTTGGCCACGGACATGGCCTGCTTCTTGATGGAGCCGCAGCCGTCGTAGAAGCACTCGGACTTGTCCATGGCCTTCTGGAGGGAGTCTCCCTTCCATCTGTGGTGACACAGGTTAGTTATTAATCTCATCAAGGAGGAAGGGGTGAAAAGGAGTCACATACCCGAACATGTAATCGGCGTGGGTACCAGCGCCAGTGCCGTCGAACGACCACACGAAGGGGTTCTTGTCCTTGGCAGGGTCCCAGAGGGAGTTGAATACGGGGGTGTCCCACTCAATCTCAAAGGTCACCTGGGGCACGCGGACGGGGTGGCTGGCCGGGCAGGCGGGGGCGTTGGTGAAGCCCTCGCTGGTGACGGTGTTGTACATGTGCGCCTGATGGTCAGGACTGTCGAGGCTCTTGCCGTCCCAGCATCTGTCATACTGTCAGCAAAACTTCTGAGAAGAAGATGGTGATCTTCCGGTCTGTTTCCAGAAGGGAGATGCGGTCTGGATAGACGGGGATTTCACTTACGGGGCAAAGTGGTGGGTAGTGAAGATGCCGTTGCTGCACTTCCCCTTGGGCCAGTCCGACACAATCGTGCCACGGTTCTGGCCAGCCATGCACTGGTAGCTGAGACCAGCGTGCGGCTTGCCAGTGACGGTGGGGCTGCCGACCGTCATGCGGAATCCCTGCGAATTTCACCGTTAGCAAAAAGTTCACAATACAAATTCCAACGTAATATCCTCAACTTCCAAACAGGGGGAGAAAGATCCAAGTGCGGAACTTACAGGAGGGAAAGCCTTAATTGGCTGTCTCGCCAAATTATCCTTCGACAAGTCAAACTGGGTGTAGTAGACAGTCAGACCGCCCTGGGCGCCGTTGGACCCTCCCAAGAGCGGCTGCACCGGCTTCGGCTTGACCAAATGGTAGGTGCCATTCTTGGGGTCCTTGAAGTACATGTGCGCAACCCAGTAGTTGGAGAAATCATCCGCCATCTGGCACGTCGTGCAGGTGGCCCTCTCACCAACGTCGCCCAGCATGGTGGCGTTGAATGCATTGCCTCCGACGATCATGTGCAGATGTGCGGACGGCAGCGCGCCGGGCTGGGCCGCGGGGTCCAGCCGCTGGGTTGTGAGGGTCGAGCAGGGGAAGCGAAGGCCGGCATACGAGTTGTCGACCAGGAAGGCCGCCAGAATGGCGAGGGCCGAGGTGAAGGTCTTCATCTTGGCGGGTGGTTCTGCAACAAAGACGTGTGAGGTGACGGTCTCGAGGTTCAGAAAAGAATGATCGAGGGCGAGGAGGGAGGCCAAGATGATGGAAAAGGGGAATGGAGTGGGGAGGCCCGCATCCGGTTATAATAGCCGTGGCTCTCGGCGAGCGCTGCCGAGCGACGCGCCTAGAAGGAAATAATGCTTGTTGGCGCTTTTAGCCATCTGCCGGCTGTGAATGATACACCTTGTTTATGTCGTTTATGGAATCGATCCTATTGGTCCGGGCCCTGCGCCATTTCATCTGCGTACCAACGACGTACGCAATCAAGCGCTCCCAACTTTATTCCTCTGGCTTATTGACCCCAGTATATGGGGGTCGGCAGGAAGAAAAGTGGGCGAGGAGATACCGGCAGTTCTGGTTCCGAGAGATGTTTGTGGTCGCTACATGTTCTAGAAGCATCAAAGTAAATGGCCAGGCCACCTTGCTGATTGACACGGCCGAACCGAGGTAGCCCCGAAAGCAGATGTGGCGGATCGGCCTGATGACCAACGATTTACAGCCAAGAAGCAGGAATTAGTTGAATATAAAGCAACCCGGCAACTGCCCGTAGGTTGACATCGGTTGGGTGCCGAGAGATTGCCCCGGCGGGCCTGTGGGCAGGGGTATATGGCTGATGTCGCATATCTCTGCGCCTCGCGGAACTCATCGCGGTTGTCATTCCACAGTCGGCGGTGTATCTTGTGTCAAGTTAGCTTCATCGCTCCGAAGACAGCCCGTGAAATCTGGCGTTTGGTTCCCGGAACAAGGCGATTGTCAGTCTCTATCTCATCTTCCTACCTCGAATGATGGATACCCGCACAATGACTACAGGGCACCTACCTAGGTACCAAGCAAAAGCCTCTGGCTGACGTCACGATACCCCTAGAGGCAACACCATCCCTGGACCGCATGCATGCGACCTGGGGAAGAGTTTGGTTAAGCTCAATGGTCTCTGCTTCGCCGACCCGGCTGTCACCGTCCCATCGGGGGCTTCGAAGGTCTAGACAATTGGGCACTCGCTCTCCTGCCCAAATGCCCCCCACTAGTCCGGTTCATTTCAGCCTTTGCGTGTCCAGCGCTTTGTGGGGGGTTTCGCTCCCCGCACTCAATGTGCGGACCCCAGCGAATGATATTAGTAGTACCTGCTAGTGCATGACGAAGTTCCTCGCGTTTGAAACTTCAAGTTGCCAAATCCACTGCTTCGCCGCAGGAAAAAAACGGACCGAGTCGCCTGCGGGCCCGGGGTCATCGACCGCGGCGCTTGAATGCCAGTGTTTTTGGCAAACTCTAAGTGCGGCCTGAATGCCAGTTTGGGTCACCGTCGTTGCCGAGCTTGAAAACCGTGACCGTCACGCTGACTGCGGTGGCAGGTCCAGCCAAGTTGAACTTGAAGCTGAAAGGAGCAGGAGCCGCCGTAGTTCTCCACAATTCCAAGGATTATAAACCCAACTTCTTTGCCAATGATCTTCCCAACACTGCATGCTAGAAAGATCACCATCATCATCGCACATCACTGGCAACACCAGCAACCCAAATCGCATGTCTCTAGTTCGCTGTTCAGAATGTGGCCTTGGGCACGGTGTCGTGACTTCGAGTTGGACCAACCAGTGGTGGCAGCGGTGTCTCGAAAAGAGTAACTCTAGTGTGCGTTTATGTGGTGTCCGAGTCCTTCGAGGTGCGCGCCTTTCGAGACCGTCATTTCGGTTGAATGGTTGTGGACGCCCCGGGGACTGGGGCAGACTTTCAAGTTGTCACCGCGCTGCAGCACTGCGACCCGCATTCACTGGCAGTGGGCCTCACCCAGCTGATTGGGGGTGCGAAATGTTGGAGCAAGATGAGGGGAAAACCTCATCAGACGAATCGCTAGTGCTCATCACGCACGCTGTTCTGGCGTGGGCTGCAGTGATTCGGCAAACCACCAATCTCGCTCGTCTAGTTTCTCGAGCAGCTGCGCCGAGCGATTTCTCCTCACCTCGCAGCCCCGACTCGCCGCCGAGCCGTCAACTGGCGCGAGCGCATGACGTAGAATCCCATGAAGCGTTGTTTCCTCGCAGTTGACGCGCTCGTGAGAGCTGTGAGAGTGGGACTTGGCTCCACTTCTCTGACCTCAGGCTGCCCTATTTCAGTCAGTCGCTCGGCCTCCCGTCCTGGAAGGAACGGGATACACTGCTGCTGCCGACAGATCCCGCTAATTCTCGCCTTGGGTCTCTGCGTTCCTTTATTAGAATATGCGCCAATAAAGGGACCAGAAAACACAGGGCGGACAGATCCCGCCTCCCCAACTGTCATTGGCGATGGCAGATATTTTCGACTGTAGTGTCACATGGATCTCGGGTTCTCCTGCGATACAGTTGCTTATTGGTGCCGAACTTACCAATTACTGCGTCTTGTACCACTATGGCTGCAGAAGATGAGAAATATGGCCTTTTTGATGCCGCCACGTGGCACGAACAGGACTTCGCTGGGCAACAGCAGGTGTCCGAGAGAAGTATAAGAGGTTGATATTTCCGCAACCCGGACGTAGGACTCCACGAAGTGGGAATTGAATTGGATCCTCACACCCTATTATTTATAGGGTAACACTTTCACCATTTTCAAAACCTGTTAGAGAGAATACGGTTCTGTGGTAACATCCCCTTCCCTCCTCCCCGGTCAACTACCGGCGGAAGTTCACTAAATCAGATGGCAGACCTTCCACGTCTTTAACAGCACGAGAAAAAAGATCAACGAAGTCACGCCCCTCACCAATGGCACCAGCACCAACAACGTGTTGCAAATGCAGGAGCACCTCCATTCGAAAAAACATAACACGCCTCTCAAATCGCAACGGAAACGCAGGGCGTCCGTATTTCAGATGCAACAGTTGCTCCAAGTTTCTTGGGTTTGCGGATTCTCGGGGCAACGACCCTCGCCATCCGCCGTGTGAATGTGACGTCCCGAGCAAGATGCAGATTTCGGGCTGGGACCGAAGTGTCTCCCGGGGTGTTCACTTTGTATGTGCGTTGGCGGCCTGTGACTATTATGCTGCGTTGGTCCACCAAGGGGGCCAACAGGTGAGGGCGACAGAGGATGACATCGTGGGAAGGTTGGTTCGGCTTAGGCTCGGGCTATAAGGCGATGGGACTCTTTCGAGACTGACAGAATTTGGACCCAGAGCTCCTTCGGAACTCGGAGTAGCTGCCGAGCTACTACTCCAAAACAATATTTTGCCACTCCGCATCATCGCTCACGGCCTCTCCGTCCATGATGCCATGCACATATAATATGCCGATGAATTCATACCGTGGCGCTTCTCTAGTAATATCTCGCGCTGAATCGCCCTTTCGCCGTCGCAACAAAGCCGGTCTTCTGAGACCAGCAAGTATCCATACCTCGTCCTCGACGGTCGTAGTTTGCGGAGAAATCCCCATATGACCATCTTCGCCGCGGAATACACAATGCAGCATGTTACGGAGGGGAATCAGTGGATACTTACCACCACCCATCGGCTCAAACGCCATCTCTCCGCTCCTCATGGCTATCAAATTACGTAATCATTCCTTAGTCAGCCGCTCTGCGAGCGGTTGGGCCGCAATTTAGGGGCTTGCAGTCGCGCGGACCGCTTCTTAAATGGAACACACGGAACGACTTCGGATTACTACGTTTCTGGTTGGCTGCGTAGAATTCAACAATGGCAGCTATGACAGCGGAGAAGGCGCTGATCGAATACGTCGAGTCCTAGGGCTCCATGTCGAACAAAGCTCCGATCGGAGTCAGGCAGGGATCGCCGATAATAATGTCGAAGAATTAACGCTAATCCATAGGCATTAGGCTACTAGCTTATAAGTTTTATAATATATTACATTATAATATTACTCTTCTACTTTAAGTTATCTTCACACTTAACAGTATACTTTTTATAACTACTCTCCTTTCCATTAAAGGTTGCCCTTAATCCTTGCCCTGGGATACGGCTAGCTAATTAAAGAGCTTTAGGCAGGAGGATTTAGTGTTGTACCGTTTTTTTAAACTCTCAGGGACTTACAATTCTACAGCTTGAACTGCGACTGTTTAAAATTTATATACGTAATTAGGCATCCTGGATTTAGATATTCCCTAACGAAGCGTAGATCTATTATACATAGATATGCCCGCAACTTTCTCTGCGGGTCTATCAGAGGGTAGTGCCGATTCCGACCAAAAGGTCCCAATGAACAAGATCCTGATCAAGCGAAGACCGATCCTAGTGGCTGTTTATTTCCACTCTCATTTTGTGAGTTCTTCGCCCCGGGTCTAGTAGTCCGCCGGCGGAACTGGTCGGCTGTCAGGCCTGCATAAGTGCGGAACCAGTCGGCTGTCGCGCCGACTTTACGCCGGCACCTCTGTAAGACTGGTCTTTCCATGTATCGGTAGTAGTTAACACAGGTCTTGTCGCGGCACCATAGCGTCCCATAGGTCCCAGCGTCCTCGCGCAGCGCGTATGATTCTGGGTTGACAGCCTCAAACCATGCATGTGTTACCTTGCCACAGTCGACAGCGTTCTGGGGCTGGATCGTAATGTTGCGCCCATACCATAATCCCAGGCATTGGTCGCTGACAAGGCATGGTGTAAGATACCTTGCCCATCCGTACTCCGATCCTGTCATTTCTGGCTGCCGGCCTATCAAGGTGTGTGCCACATGGCTCCCAACGACGATACCGTCTGGGTTTGCACCACTAATCTTACTGCAGTTACCGCCCCTGTCACCCCTGTCGTGAAGTGCGCACTCTGAGAGCACACGACAGGACTGGAATGGGGTGTCAGAAGATGGCGACGTCAGCGACCAACTCCCCGGGTTAGCGTTGCCAGCTGGCGTGCCATTGTAATTGAGAAAGGCGCAACGGTTTGGATCAAAAAGTCTCATCTCCTCGACTTGTCCTGGGCCTAGCTGGGGGGCAATATATTCGGCCGCCCCAAGGCGAAGTTGCGAAAGTTCGTCCGCCATAAGACATGCCGAGTATTGCCCGCTGGGATTTCTTTTCGATAGAGCGAGGTGACCAACCCACGATATTTGGACGGACGTCTGGCCCCGTAAGCGAACAAGCTTGAGTGAAGGATGGGCGTTGTTTGTACATTCGTGATGGGTTGGCAGGTGGCTTGCCGCTTGGCATTTCAGCAGAGATATGGAGGCAATATCATCTTTGATTCCCGGGGCCTGGTTCTGCAGATCTCGCGCAGCTTTGGTAATTGTATCCCAGCCAATTACCAAATGTTCGCAAAGACGCACATGGCCCTCATGCCCAATGCAGATTCGAGTCGTGTCGCACCAGGGCTGCCGTTGAGCCGCTGAGAAATACACCAAAGGGTGATCAATTTTGCAGCCCGTGCAATGTAACAGCTTGTCAACAAGGCTTCGGGCCCGTTGGGAATTTGCTAGCCCCATCGCTTTGCAATCCGAGCAAAGATGCCTTCTCGCGTCTCGCTCGAGGCAATCGAAAAACTGGCGAGTGTGTGACTCAGCCTCAAAGGCCCGGTTAGGTCTGGCCCATGGGAAGTAGGGTAGACCATTGGGTTGTGGCATGCCGGCGAGATCGTGGTTATGTTGGCTCTCGAAGCATGGGAAAGAAAATAACCGGAGGAAAACTCGGCTAGCCCTCCGTAAGCATTGGATACTGGTCGCGTCGAGTAATTCGATGATGATGAGGAGGGTTTCCTCTGGGAGGGTGCATAAGTGCGAGCTCATTTCCGATATCTCATGAGCAGGGCGGGTGGTGTGTTTTGAGAAGAAAATCGCATATTTGCTGTGGATCGCCGACATTTTATGTGCAGGGCATCAAAGTTTAGGCTTGGCTTCGGTGCCATCAGAGTTTGCGACAAAACCATGATATGGGTTCTAATTCTCTAAAAACAATACACGTTGAAAAGGGTCACGGCACGTGCGGGCTAGGCCCTGGCAAGGGGTGAATCCCTGCGGCGTAGAATACATAGGTTCCAACACCGCCACTCTGCAGAGATGGTCAGTTCGCGGAGAAGATTTCGATTGCCTCTGTGCTTGGCTTCGCACGGAAAGTTCGGAGTGCTGGGCTTGCTGTGACAAAATCTGTGGCTGCCAGCAGCTGGTGGGGAGTCTCGTCCTTGCTCTTTCCGCCTTCCTCCGACCGTGACAGTCAAGAGGAAGGTTCCCCTGGGATAAGGCACTGTGAGGAACGAGTTCATACTGCACATGCCCGATCACGGTCTTAAGATCAACGAAAGCGTCTTCCATGCTATGCGACGAATGTCTCTCACAATGTAAATAAGGGTTTTTGCGATGCAAAACCAGCTTGTGGTGTGATGGTGGCCGTGTGTAGGACATGCCTGGTACCCGACAGCCTGGGATGGAGGTCCCTTCCTCGTGGGCCGGGACTTCGTTGGTAGCTTCCGTTACTATTGATATCTCACCGATGCCGCAGAGAGCGACGGGGGGGAAGTCTGGTGGTCTCGCGACAGACATCATCATCAAACGCCCTTCACAAGCCCCATTCTCCTCAAACTGAATCTTGACAAGAGCGTCGATCTCAGAATCACGGACCGCTGCAAGCATTGCGTGGACCACGACATTGACCTGAGCAAAAGTGACCTCGAGGTGTTTGCTGATGATGGGGTTGGCGAACTCCATGGTGGTACTTGGGAGTACATCTAGATTGACCTGGTGAGATCATGAGAGAGGGAGGGACCGGGGAGGAATGGGGCAGATAGCTTGCCTTGACAGCGAAGATTTGGTTGGGGTGAGGGTACAGCAATGCGGAAAATGACAGGGGCTGAGGGCGGAGCTCACTCGCTGTGGCACCGCAAGACAGAAAAAGGACAGTAGGAAGGAAAATAAACACCCTGGCCCAACTTTGAAGTACCGATGCCTGCGATTCTGACATGCTAATCCCACAGTGCCTGCGTCTCACCCAATGCAACGGAAGCGACTTGCTCCCACACACAAAACTCCACATTTACAAATTGACAACCACCCAGCCAAACAAGCAACCGCAATACCAACCCGCCAACCCAGCCTCACATCCCCCTTGTACACGATGAGCTAGTAACCAACCCGCAGCGCGGTCTAGACCTCCCCTCAAAATCCCACAGGAACGGAATGACCCTAAAAACCCGCCACGAAAGCGGCCCAGGGCCCAAGCCCGGGACCGGGACCCAAAACTCTTGACGGATGGCGCCGCACTAAGGCAGTTGAGCAAGCTGTTTTGAGCAAGTTTATATAACCCCTTGGCGGGATGTAGGCTGGGCATTCCTCTCCGCCAATCACAGGTGACATTTTGGGGTTTACCCTGCGTGGGATGGGAGCTGTCCCGCATGTTGTGCGCTCGGTTTTTGGGAGGTTGTTTGTCTTGCGGTAGCGACACGAAAAAGCAAGGTTGTCGCATCTAGACTTCCATCTTGGACGACAAACATGAGGTTTACACCTCAGCTCGTTGCCTCTGGGCTTCTCGCCCTCCTCCCCGCCCCGACGGTGGCCTTCATCGGACATGTAATTGTGATGTATGACCCTTCGTGCGGCTTCGCATGCTCCGATGCCCTCTCGGGCTTCATGCTCGACTGCTCCGACCACCACCACGTCTCCTCCGGGCACAGCCACGGTGGCAGTGGCCCCACAACCCCCGAGTGTCGCGGTGACAACACGCCATGGCTCACCACCCTCGCATACTGCATCGACTCGACCTGCGAGGCGTCCGTACCCGCCTGGAAGGAGAAGTACTGGCTTGAGCAATCGACGGGGAGTCCCGCGGTCGCGCCAAAGTGGAGCTTTGCCGAAGCGCTGGCGCAGGTCAAGGAGGTTCCCACTCGGGAAGTCGGCGAGGATGAGATGCTCAACTTCACAGCGCTGGCGAGCCACGAGTCATGGCAGACAAACAAATTGACGCGAGAGTGTTTCGAGGAGTCCGAGACGACGCACGCGCGATACGGGTATGCTTCTTTTCTTGTCCTTCGAACCGATAAGCCTCACAAAAACTGACTCGCACTTGCAGAATCATCCTCCTCGTGAGTTTCGGCACACTCATTCTCCTGACCATTCCCACCCGGCTCCCCTTCGGCACGACCACCTCACCCAAAATTACACCATATCTCACCCCTCGCTCATCAGCACCTACCACGTCCAGCCCCTCCCGTATCTGCTCGGAAACGCACCCACCATCGGCCAAGCAATCTATGTCATCTTCCTCCTCGTTCTGAACATCGCATTCACCGCAGGAGGCTACCGCTCAACCCAGCCAAACGCATGGTTCTCCTCTCCCTGGCAAGAAACTATGGGCTACGTCTCCTGCCGCACAGGCGTGCTGGGATTCGCCCTCCTCCCGTTGACGATCGTCTTCTCCGGACGGAATAACGTCCTCCTCCGGCTGTCTGACTGGTCCCACGGGACGTACATGCTTCTCCATCGATAGGTGGCGCGCATTTTTGTGCTGCAGGTTGTCTTGCACTCGTTGATTGAGCTGGTACTGTATATGGACAAAGGGGTGTATGCTGAGGAGTTAGCGAAGGAGTACTGGATTTGGGGTATCGTCGCGACTGTTTTCGCTTGCGCAATGCTGGTGGGGAGTGCGCTCTTCATCCGAAGATGGAGCTATGAGGCGTTTCTGATCGGGCATGTGCTTATGGCGGTGTTTGTCATTGTGGGGTGCTGGTATCATGTCGAGTTGCCGTTTGAGCGCATCTTCTCAAGGGGAGAGCCCAGACGTGGAAAAGTCGGGTGTCGCGACGAGCAGTTCATCCAGGGCAGAGGGTGGTGATGTCGGTGCTGGAGTCACTCTTTACGTGAGGAAGTCTGCAGGCCTGACGCGGCTTCTCGCAAGTCACCAGTCGCTCTTCACGTTATTGGATGGGCCGTATCCCAGCAACCACACCTCGGCAGTTCTCAAGACGGATCGGCTGTTGCTCATCGCAGGAGGAATTGGAGTCACTGGCGTGTTGCCGTTTATCGCCAGACACGGCAATGTCAAGCTGGCTTGGGGCCTTCGCGCGGTTGCGAAAGGGCATGCGGACGACTTGGAGCCTGCTCTGGCTGGGCTGGCGGAGAAGGACATTCGGATCGGAAGCCGGATCAGTGTTGCAGAATTGCTAGAGGAGGAAGATGAGGCAGGCTGGGGCAGGATTGGCGTCGTCGCGTGCGGCCCGGGCTCTCTGTGCGACGAGGTGAGAGCATTGGTTGCGGCAAGGGCGAAGAAGAGCAAGGCGGTGTGGGAACTGGAGATTGATGCATTTTCCTGGTAGGCCCGGACAGGTTTCTCGCTGGCCAGGTGTTGGCCGGGGAAGAGCGCTTTGGAAGTGAAGTGGATAGCCAAAGGAAGCTGCCAGAACATGTTTCCCCGCTCCTCCTGACCTGTCCCCCATCAACAATTTGAAGTCCCGAGTCTGTCGCCATCTCTATAGCACTCGGCGCGCTTCAATCACTTCCCCTGCACAAAGTCTCGACGCGCGGCTGATGAAAACATTCACTCTGATGTGCGCGCACAACGTCGACAAGTGAGCGATTATTGGTCACCGATAGACGACGGAGATCCTCTTGGTGTCGATTCTCTTCTTGACACTCGCCCCCGATCCGCACAACCCGCGGACCAAATAGAGGCGACAAAACCTAGAAGTCGCCATTCGATAGCTGCCGCCGACATGGCTCAATATCAGTACCGATGCATCTTAAGCCCTCTTGCACTCCCGTGCTGAAACCGAAGCACCTTCTGTTAGGCAAATCCGCACGCACAGACATCAGGTGGTCCCCCAATGACTGTGGTGGGACCGCTGCATGCCTGTGAAGGGGGGCAGCCTACATGACCAAATTTTCAGCTGAGGGGCATTTTCTTTTCCTGTGGTAGCATCCATGTTTCAGTTCAAGCCTCAGCGTTTCCCCTCGCCCCTCCGAGGTTCAGCTCCGATATTTTGAGGGACTCATTTCCGGAGCTGCCTTCGGGAGAACTCTTTCACGACGCAATTCAAACAGCTTTATCCAATTCAACCTCGGCGAAATTGGCACGCGCAGTATCGTACAGCTTCGGAGAAACCACCATGCACTGGACTGTGGAATGGACCCTTCGCGGTCTCTTGATAGGAGCTTCTATTCTCGCTGACACCGACCGATGGCCCTCGGTGCCCTTCATTGTCGTCAGGGATTTCCTCTCCAGCCACTACCATTACACCGGAATAGGTACTTTCGACCATTCGTCGAATCCTTTATCAACAAATCCATCCGGTTTGTTCTGAATGTATTTCAGGTCTTCGCGACTCTTGTCAGCACTATCGGGGAAGTGACCGGACAATTTGTATCAATGGTGCGTCAGTTTCGCGGGTTGATGAAAGCAGCCAGCCGGATCATGTGGAACGTTTTGGCTGAGGAACGAGGGGCTCAGGAGCAGCGGAAGTGCAGTTGCAAAGTGACTTGATTTGGTAGAAAAGGGGAGTGCGAAGCACTCCCCAGTTATATACAA
>Ga0247780_1000677_pt1 | contig 29256 bp, 25 predicted proteins | sample UWRJL079202R5_FD_179927 | JGI IMG/M metagenome (GOLD analysis project Ga0247780, IMG submission 179927) | Plant litter microbial communities from Arlington Agricultural Research Station in Wisconsin, United States - UWRJ-L079-202R-5 | ecosystem: Environmental > Terrestrial > Plant litter >... | reverse complement strand
TGTATCTTGGTGAGACTAAACATACACATAGCAAAACGGCCCTGCCACGGTACTCAGCAGGTCACCCACTATCCTCCTCCCCTCTCCTCTTGGCCCCTCGGTCGGCGCCCACCCCAGATCCACCCAGTCCCCGATCTTAACCTCCTCGCTAGGCGGCTGATCCAAGAAAGTCCCCGTGCCCGCGATCGCCCCCGGACCCGCGGCCCGCCCGCCGCCCTGGGCCTGCCACATCCACCACACGCGGTCCATCATGCCGTGATGGAGGTAAAACGCCGGATCGCCCGACGAGGTGAAGAAGTCCCGCCCCGGGTCGCCGCCCAGGCTGTAGTGCCCGCCGCCGTGGATCCCGATGTCACCGCTGCCCGGGACGCCCTGCACGGCCGTCTGGAAGGTCGCCACGTCGGGGCTCCCGCGGATCGCGGCGAGGACGGCGTCCGCGTGCGCGTACCGCCGGAGGATGGCGTCGGTCAGGTCCCGGCGCAGGCAGCGAGGGTTATAGGCGAGGCCGCCGAGGCTTCCCGGGGCGGCGACGGTGCCGCCGGGCAGCTCGAGGGATACCGGGCCGAGGTTAATGATCAGGTTGGCGAAGGGGCCGGAGGTCACGCAGCCGCCGCCCTCCGGGCCGGCGGGGAGGAGGATGGGGTCGAGGCCCTGCGACTTGCCGAGCTCGATGGCGGGTTGGGGATAGGGGCCGGGGAGGGGGGCGCCGTTGCCTGAGAGGGAGGTCGGGGAGCCGTCGAAGAGGGGGGACTAGGTCATGTTGGCGAGGGTGGTGAGGGGCCAGTCCCAGTACTGTTTGGCGGTTAGTAGGGAGGGAGAAACGGGGAGGGGAGGGAAACGCACCGGCTGGGCCCCTGTGAAGCCGCACTCGTGCACGAGGGCCTGCTCGTACGTCCACAGGTAGTACCGGTGCCAGGACAGGAACGTAGCTGAGTAGTGGATGAACATGGTCTGGTTGATGTGCAGCGCGACAAAGTCGTCGAAGCGCGTGCGGGCGCCGGGGGCTGCCGCGGCGGGCGTCCGGGACGGTAAGGATTGGAGGCACTGCACGGCGCGGATGTAGGACAGCTTCTCGTCGGTGGTCAGGGCGGTCCTGTCTGCGGTTAGTTTTCCTGAATAAAGCTAGGTCTCCAGATGGGGGCGGGGGCGGCGATTACCATTCTTTTCGATACTTGATTTTGTCCTTGGTGCACCCTTAACCCGCCGACTGGCTGCTCCGGGCATCAACCTGCCCAAGGGACGCCTTGAGGGCCGTGTCGGCGGTCGTCTTGAGCTGGGCCATGGCATCGGCGGTATTCCGCTTCTGAGAAAACGGCTTTGCGGGTGCCAGGGAGGCACCCTGAAGCGCTAGAAAGGCGATCCACGACGTTCGCATCGTGGCTGACTTCTTTGGAGAGCTGACGTGGACTTCCAAGCCTCAAAATTCGACAAGTCTAGCACTCAAGCTTAGTAGATGCTTGGTTCTATAGCACAGGCCGCTGATTTATACTGGAAACCCGGATAGCGATCCCGGCGCACTCATAATCCAAAATCCTTGGCATTCTGCCGTCGCATCAAGATCTTGGCAGGGGTCTCCGGGCGTTGCCTTCGCCGCCTTTTCCCGATTGGTTCCGGAGCATCACCCACTCCGGCCGGTACGCGGTCCAAATGGCGGAAGCGGTGCCTATATGCACGGAATCTCGACAGTTCGACTGGTAACTGCCTGCTGTTGGGGCGCTTGTTGCTTGTCCAAAGACGGAACCCGGTAGACGTAGATGGCCCGCTTTGCCACCTGCGTTTGGGCCAGCCCGCGATATTAGCCACCGACAGCCCAGATGCGCTCCAGCTGCCCGCGTCTTATGTCACTGTAAATATGTCGGCACTCACAAACCGACGGGGTGCCATTGTTCCTGGGTCACACCAGGACTACTATTCCCACGTATTTGCGTACTCCAACACCATTGAATACAACAGCAACACCCGCAACGAGGGCACCCCAAACTCCCATCCTATCCTTTCCATGCACAAGACATCCGCCCCTCATGCTATCTTCGTGGCAATAGCTTTCGTTGCGCGCAATATACATGTGTTTCTACACATCTCCCAAATCAGCACAGCCGGTTACATCTCTTACAGATAGCGCCGCATTGATAGACGCAGGAGGGAGGGGCGTCCGTTAGGCACCCCAAACCGTCCCTCCATCAATGAACTCTTGCTGAGCGTGCACGCCCCAAGCCGTCTACTCTGTCAGCGTTGTGACGTGCAGCAGCGTGTCGGCATAGTAGTGGTTGATGACGACGCACTTGACGTCAGGTCTGATGCGAAACATGCTGCGCGCGCCGGCTCAAAAGTCCTCCTCACTATCAACCTGCACCTTGAGCTTGCCGCTAATCATAGTGCACACACGTGTCTTTCGGCGGTCTTGGGGGAACTGGGATGCGGCACCGGAGGCTATGGCGTGCGTCGAGATCGAGACGTCCTTGGAGAGGCGAACAGTCTGTTCAATGGAGATATGCGTGGCCAAATCTAAAACCCAGTCTGCTATTTGAAGCTCACTCCAGGGGAAGGGGGGGCTCTGAATCAAAACGTACTGCTGGTCGAGCCTCAGGGGTTGGCAGTGGCGATCTCGCCCCGCTCAAGTTCCCACTCTTTCATCTCAAGTATCCCGGGTCACCACCGGTACCGCGATAGCTGTTGGGCGCGCCGGGCCCAAAGTTTGTGCCTCAAGAGAAGCGTTCCTCAATGCCGGAGCCGAGGCGGTCGCAGCACCGAGCTTATCGGGCTGCACCCTCATCGTCACCACTTTTCGCTTCCAAGGTGGCCCCTCCTCGGTTGGCTGCCCCTTGGTGGGCCGCCGGCGCTTCCGTAGATTACGGGGCATGGCCTCCTCTTCCCCGTTATCGTCGGACGAGTCGTTGACGTGGTCGCCAGACAGACGGCCGGCGGGCGCTGGCGCCGGCACTTCGCGGGAGGATGTAGCCCTAGTGCTGCCGAGTGCACCCTTGATGCTGCAGGCGGATCCTGCATTTCGGAGGATGCAGTTGGCGCACGATCGGACCATACTCCGCAGCGCTTCGCGCAGGTGCGGGTCATTATGCATCTCGTGCGGGATGCGAACACAAGAGTTGAATGGAGGAGGCACTCGTCGCACCACGGATTCCACTCCATACCCGTCATGAAGATGAGGACGAAAATAGGCGAAGTATCAATCGCCATCGCATCACGAGCGACCGTCGGGGCGGCGTCAGGGGTGGTCGCCATTTTCCCCGTCTGCTGCTCGCCCACCCTATGATCAAACGGGCCTGGGGGGTGACCAGAAACCCCAAATAGAACCATGGGGGACTCGGTGGGGTCAAGGGAATTCTGTGAAACCACGATTGGGTGTTCTTGACCGCTACGGCGCTGTACTGCCGACAGAGTGCCATCACCGTTATCGTTGAACATGTCGCCCCGGTGCGCAAGCTGAGCAGCCACAAGGTCAACAGATATCCCCAGCAAGATGGAAATCAAGCTGTGTTTGTTACATACCTTGAAATGGGATGCCAGTCCCTTGAATGATTTGCACATGGTCCAACATGACCTGACTGGGCAAACAAAAGAACCTGACGGCTGGTCGTCACATAACTTGTAGCCATCCGGCAACACCAACCCTTTCTCTCTAATCGAGTTGCCCGTATTTTCATCTGCGCGGTTGGTCAGTGTTACGAGGTCACGAATTTCAGGAACTTGAGCCACAGCCTACCAATCCACTCCGTATACCGGCGACCGCCCATCGTATAAAGAATCCCCACGTCCGAATGATTTTCCCCTTGTCCAGCATCCGAGCCGTCGCTACCAGCTTCTGAGTCATCACGCCGGGAAACATTGTTGTCGGGCTTGTGCTTGGGGCGTTTCGCCGCAACAATCGGCTCTGTGTCGTCAGGCGCCTTCGAAACTATAATGGCTCTAGTCGAACCCTTTCTTGGTTTTTCCATTCCGATCACGGTAAAGGTCCCATCAAGGTTGTCGTTTAGACAACAACCAGCGTGGCAGCTCTAGGACGAAGTTAGCGCGGCAGCACGGAGAAAAACCGGGGCAGAGGAGCCAACAACTGCATCTCTTCGGCCTCACCTTCAAGTGCCGGGAGAGCCCCCAAGTAGCACGATACAAGCGGCGACATGATCTGATAGGGCAAATCCACGGACGGCTAGGGACAAGATGGTCCGGGGCGTAACCCTCTGGCAGCAAGGCGTCCCCTAGGTTGATCATGTTCCCATCTTCATCTGCGGCGCGAGGTGTATCAGCAGACTGACAGCAAGGGGGCTGGCGCCGAAGCGCTTGGAGAGCTTACTAGGCCATCCGCAAGGCCTTGAAGCCGTCTGGCTGCTTGACGTGCAGTCTAGCATTGCCAGCGGTAGTCGGGGGCGGCGGTTTATTGTCAGACTTCGCATCATCTAAACTACTCTTGCTTGGTCCGGAATTAGAATCCAAGGATCGCCCATTGGCCGTCCGCGGAGGTGGCTTGGCCTTCGCTGCGACTTTATCGGCCGCCGGCGATCGTTGTTGTTTCCTGCCTCCAAGCGTCTCGGGGGCTACGGGATACCTGGTAAGACTCATGAAACCTTTGGAGACCACGATGGGAGGCTTTGTAGTCCCGCCACGCTCCCGTCCATTGTCGTGAGTGGGGGCGTCGTATGCACCTAGGTCTTTCAAGGTCCCGTCGAGATTATTGTCGAAGCAGACCGAACGGTGTGTGTTCTGAAGCGAGATTAGGCGGAGCTGTTTGAAACAGACAGGAGCAAGGTACTCACCAGGAAATGACTCCGGAGATTCGACATGCCTGGATACTTCACCCTGCAGGACCGAGAGGGACAGACCCACGGACACTCGTCGTCGTCAGAGGGCCGGTATCCGGGAGGGATCAGGACCAGCTCTCGCAGAGAGACCCCACGGTCCGGGACCTGACCGAAGCCGGAGATGAAGACCACGAAGCGCGGGTAGTCGATCCCCTCGGGAATTAAGTGCTCCCGTACCGCGATCCGAAAGTCCGACTCGTCCTCGATGAGTTAGTGGTACGTGCACTGTTGCTTCTTCCCCTCGTGGGGTGCATACTTCTGGTACCACAGCTGGTCAGAATTTCGTTTCGCCTACAAACACCCGGCTGCGTATGTAGAGCTGCAGAAGGATTTTGGGTTCTGGTCCTTCTGCTGGAACATGGCGCATTGCGCCGTCACCACAACCATCAGCAGCACAGTCGATTCTCACTCTAAGGCCCAAAGTCGCCAGGACCAAACTCGGCTTCGCGGCATTTGCCTACTCCATCTTTCACTCCTTGTTCACCATCGACCGCAGCCTGTTTGCAATCCTCACAATCTTTGCCTCAGCCATCGCCAGTGGCAAGGTTATGTTTGCCGACAAAGAAGCCGTGACCAACGCGTTCAAGTTCAGCATGTTCTTCTAGCTCCTCGTCTTCCTCAGCATCGTCGGAACTGCCGTCCAGCTCGGCGCCGTGCAGCGCGGCAGCATTTAGGGGTTTTGAACCTATAGGCAAAGGGATAGAGGTCCTGTCTACCAGTCTGAGTTCAAACTGGCCACCTTCGGCCAGTCTGCAGACTGGCCAGTATGGGCTAATTGCGCTGTTTTGTGGGTCGAAATGGTGACATTTTTTGAGTTTGACGGCGTGGTATATGCTCTTTGAAGATACGTACTTACTAGCCTGACAATACAGCTCATTTTGGTGCGAAAAGAGGCAGAAGCGTGGGCTGGCGTGGACTGGCGCAATAACAAGTGTGTGGTGGGTCGGAATAGCTTCAAAAGAAACTTTTAGGTATCATATTGGGGCCACAAGTTAGACGCAGCTCGAGGAAGCGGCCTGAGGCACAATAAATAGTGGTCGTGTGTCTGTCGCCGTTGGCGACGCCGGGAGCCGAGTTCATGGGCTGGCGCTTTTCGATAACGTTGGTGGTCGACAAGTGGTTGGAGCGGTGCGTGGCCCATATGAAGGCCTCGATGATGGGGTTGAAGAGCGTTATGAAACTGCCGGCGTTCAGCAAATTTCAACAAAAGAAAAAAGAAAAAGGGAAATGCACAATCCAATTATTTAAATGCCTGCACCGTGTGCTTGAGCCCGCTGTGACGCACCTGCGGCGGCGAGTTGTACTCGCAGCGGCGTCCGCAGTAGTCCTGCGAAGAGAAGATGAGGAACCTGAGCCACAGGTACAACAGGGCCAGGTTGAGCTCAATAAAACTGGACAACATTCCATCAAGACTAGGAGTTTGAACCTTACAGCTCCCCTGCGGGCGGCACGGCTATCAATTCGACTACTAGTGTTCAGTCCCTAAAGGTTACAGAGGAAAGCCCGCTTCAATAGACAAAAATGCACAAATGTGATTTGATTCATTGCTTGCTGCGATGTGCTTTCGGCTTTAAAATAGAAAATTACAAGTTGTCAATCCTATACCACCCCCCCTTCGGGAACAAGTCGGATGTTGAAACCAATCAAAATGAAGTAATAGCTGGGGCGCACCCAACCCCCCCGCAACAAGTGTCTGCCATGTCGAGCCAGCTGCCATTAGCCCCTACTTCTTCTGGCCCTCAGTCCGAGTCGACACAGCTGCGCATCCACCGAGACAAGCTGCGTATGTGAGCGGCTCGCCGGCAAGCAGCTTGCATGTCTCGGCGCACACTTCCGACTCCTTCTCGAACACCACAGTTCCGTCAGGCAAGAAAACGGGGCTCCCGTGAACCTCATCGGTGTCCGAAACGGCCAGGCCGCCACAACCAGCGGCACAGGCCGCGTAGGCAATTGGGTTAATCATGAGAGGGAGGCATGCTGCCAGGCAAAGAGGCTGTCTGCGAATTAGTAACAAGACCCAACATCTAGATCATGCGTGAGCTTACAAGACCGACTCCAGCCTGTGATGTGTGTTAGTCAAGGTGTCTCAGAAAGGTTGTAATTACAGGCAGCGAAGGGTCGCGATCGCATCACTTACAGTAGCAGCGACACGGTAGGCACCGGCAGTGAAAACGAGGACAGCAGAGAACTTCATGGTGTTGATAAGGTTGAGGAGACGAGGTTGACGAGGTTGACGAGGCTGACGAGGTTGGATGAGAAAGATGTTGAATGAGAGACGAGTTTGAATGAGTGACAAGGTTGAAGAAGATGTCTTGAGCTGAAGAGCAGATGTCAGAATGTTGATGATTGCATGATCCATTGTGGTCATGAACCACGATATATATACCATTTTTCTTTCGACGTCAAGAGTGTCCTGTGTTCCAAACGCACCCTGACATTCGTTCAGCCGGTCTTCAAGCCCCCACTATGCCAATTCCGGAGATCATAGCGCCACTCATGGTTCAGCTAGCCTCGAGGCCTCCACTAAACCTCTTTCTACCGTTATCAAGCCTCCAATCGGAATATTCCGATGCCCTGATGCCCCGATCACCCTGGCATGCCTTGCATCCGGTCGGCCCCGGAACTGGGGTCTGCTGCAGCCGCGGGATCTAACGGGAACGAACGCCGTCGGGGCAGGGCGTGACGGGGTGCCAAGTCAATATCCACTTTCTGCATTAATCAAGCCTTCAGCTGGTCCAGAAGCCTCTACCAAACCGCATTCTCTCCACCATCTCCAATAGTTCAGCCGGTCGAGAAGTCTCCATCGGACCACTTTTGCTCTCCTTGATAACTCACCGGTCTCGAAACCTCCACCGAACTTACCACTTTCTGCTGCCACCAACAGTACCCGACCAGGACGCTGATCAGGCTTCATGGAAGTGGTCAAGGATCACCCTCTTGGCATCTTGTGGGCATCGTCAGGTTTAGATGAAAGCCGCCGGGACGGCATTGACAATAAGCCAGGGGGTGGAAATAACCCCGAGGGATTTCTGCTCCTCGATGACTAGGAGCTTTTCGTGACGCTCGGAAGAGTAACATCCGACAGGAGCTCGGCCATTGTTAGGACCTTACCCGACGCTAGACACCAGCGTCGTCACGGGCGGGGCGGGTTCCTCGCCTCCAAGGACCAATTTCCACAATTAACGACAGTTCAGCTGGCCCAAGAGTCTTCACCAAGCCGATGTCGATTCAATATTGCCAATGCGAAGGGAAATATGTCCATGTTTACCAATAGATGGCTGTAGTCCACAACAGGAGACTTCGAATCGCTAGTTTGTGAGACTACCTGAAGCCGCCAGCACTCCTCATGTTACATCACATGGGGCGACCAACTTGGCGGCGCTTGACCGTAGGTGCGAGCGTCACGAGCGAGCCCGAAGCGAGTTTCTGAGAAGCGAACCCTTAATGAGACTGTTCCCTCTTCAGGTTGGACGTGGTATTTTTCCTCTCTTCTCCCCGAGCAAAGTCTTGGGCCATCTGGCAAACACTTGTGCCATTTGGCTACGGTTTTCGACGCTCGTTTGGATATCAGAAAATTTCATCATGAGATTCTTGTTGCCGTTGTGGCTGTTGGCCAGCGGGCACGCCGAGGCAACACTATTGCGCCGAGAAAGCTCACTGGGCCTGAGCCTGTGGAGTCAAGGCCGTGAAGCCGATGCCAATCAGTCTCTCCAGGTGTCGATTGCCTTGACCGTCCAAAACGCCGACCTCGGAGCCGAAACGTTGCTACGCATCTCCGACCCAACGTCACCAGATTATGGCCGACATCTGTCAGCAAAAGACGTCACTCGCATGTTTGAGCCCGAGCCAAAAGCCGTTTCCGACGTGATGAAGTGGCTTGAAGAATCGGGCATCGACAAGAGACACGTCCATGTTTCGTACGGTGGCGATCGCTTGTCTATGCGTTTGTCCGTTCAAGAAGCTTCATTACTCCTGGAGACCACGTTTTATCACCAAACACACCGGGAAACTGGGCAAGAGCAGATTGCCTGTCAACACTATCGCGTTCCGAAGCCACTCGCTGGGCACATCGACTATATACTCGCGGGCGCACCTGTCTCGACAACTCATCGGCGAACCCCTCGAGAACAACAGGTCATTTTCCGGGGGGGCGATATCACAACCTCGGCGCCTCTGCCACCCGGCTGTTTGCAGCAGACATCTCTGTCATGCCTCCGAATCCTGTACGGGATCCCAGAAGATGTATCACCACACCCCAACAACTCGTTTGGTATCTTTGAACCATCTTGGTATTCCTGGATTCCAGAAGACTTGGATCTGTTCTTTGGCCAGTGGCAGAAGGATCGTGTTGGGCACCGTCCGAAAGTCGATGCCGTCAACGGCGGCTACTTCTATAGAAACGAGACTGAGCTGAACTGGAGTAAGGAGCCAAATCTTGACTTTGAGTACGCCATGGGGCTCACATCGCCGCAAGAGGTCACCAACGTCCAAGTCGGTTCTCTGGAGGTGGGAAACCTGCACGATATGCTGGCCGCCTTCGACGAGTACTACTGCGACCCTCTTCCTTCAAAGGACAAGAAGTACCCACATATTTATCCGCCAGGATGCAGCGCCACAGCCTGCGACTGTGGTTCACTATCGCCGCCCAAGGTCTTGTCGATATCGTGGGGCTGGACGGAAGCGGAGTTTGCGGCAAACTACCTGCAGCGCCAGTGCCTCGAATTCCTCAAACTGGGCCTCATGGGCACAACCGTGGTCGTCAGCGTATCCGATCACGGTACAGCCAGCGGACTTGGGTCCTTCTGCATCCATGATACGACAGGCAACGCGACCGGCGGGGAATTCAGTCCAACCTTTCCATCGTCCTGCCCCTGGGTCACGAGCGTTGGGGGGACGCAGATGCTCCAGCAGACGGCGCCGACGGTCACCACCAACGAGACGGCTTGGCGCGATTTCATCAAAAAGCAGCTGAGCACTTCGGGGGGCGGTTTCAGCAATGTCTTTGCCGCTCCCCCGTATCAAGCCCCCAATGTCGCCCGGTACAAAGACGCCGAGAAAAACCACTTGGACACGATCCGGGACCGCTTCAACAGCACCGGCAGAGGCTACCCTGATGTGGCCGCCCGAGCCGATAATTACATGTTCGTCAATAATGGGCGGTGGAAGCCTGTCTCTGGCACTTCAGCATCGAACCCAGCCTTCGCTTCCATCATGACACTGATCAACAGCGAGCGCATGCACGCCGGCAAAGGACCGGTTGGGTTCATCAACCCGGTTTTGTACGGCAACCCGGATGTGCTCAACGACGTTGTGACGGGTGCCAACCAGGGGTGTGGCGTTGATCCGGCGTTTCGAGCTGCTCGTGGGTGGGATGCGGTGACGGGGTTGGGGAGTCCGGATTATGGGCGAATGAGGCGCCTGTTCTTGAGCTTGCCTTGATCCTGTGCTCGAGGATGGGTGGGATGCTGAGTGTCGGAGGAAGTGTATGGGCCAGGATTTGCGTTGATTATCTTTTACATCTTGTATTGTGGGCACACAAAATTGCTCTTTTCGTACTTCGTGCACGTGCATGACTCACTGTTGGGTTCTAAGTACTCTGCCGTTTGGTTGTCTTTCCGCATAATCAATACCGTCTCGACGGGTTCGGCCACGGTCCTGAGCTCGAGATCTGGGCTGTAGTGCCTGGCTTTGGCTTGTGATGGGGAGGTATCAGCAAACTCTTTGTCAGAGATACATTCGAGGAACCACTCCGGCGTCTGGGCCCCCTTGGGGAAACCGAAATTGGATTCTATTCCTATGCCTACGAAGCGCTTACCCCAGCTTGATCTCATCCCACGACTTGTCCGGAAAAGCAGCCTTAAAGACCTTGCCCAGGCCAACACGCTCCCAGAGCCTACGCTCCAAGTTCCGCTGCAGAAGCAGCACAAAGTAAACGTCCCACTCGGACTCGCCGCGTTGCTTGGGAATATAATAGGTCTATACGGGGCACTCGTCCCTCGTAAGCCCCTTGGCGTCCGAAATGGCAATAAAGGGGAACACGTGCCGCTCGCGCTCCCCGCGGATCCACCCGTCTTCGAACACGATGGCGCCGCACCAGTCGCCCGCCCTGTCCAGGATATCACACGCGCTCCCTAGCCAGAGGTAGAACCACGGGCCTCCGGCGTGTGGATAATTCGACACGTTGATGATGGAGGTACCAAAGGCGAAACCACATTGGGGGTTTTGTGGCCCGCACAGACCACCAGCACCTCCAAGACTCTAAGGATTTTAGCATGAGCTACTAACGTGCGCGATTGCCTTTTTCGGTGCGGTTCTCCACTTTGTGAGACGGCACGTGACCTCTGTAGTCGCTGCACTGTGTCTTACACGTTCCTTTCGGTATCAGGGCTTCCCTTGGGCCGCTCCAGCCTATGTGGCGACCAGGGTCGTCACAGTATACCCAGTACATACGTATATCGTAGTCAAAACCAATGTCACCCTGACTTCCAGCTGGCGTGGGGGTTTGACAGCTGTCTTTGGTTCGGCCGGAAGGTGGAATAGGGCAAGAAGACCTAGAATGCCGCAGCAGGGACATTTGAATTGACTAGTGAATGGGCTGTTTTGTGAGACGAATCTGGGCTCACGGGATTCCCATTTTCGTACCTTGCCCACGTGACATTGCTCACCCCAGCTTAGTTTTTGCGCAGAAATTTACCCAGGGTTTGCTCAGGCTTGCTCACCTTACTTACTCTAAATAACATTTTGGCAGGCTGCGCCGCAGCATGCTGAATTGCTTTAACTCTAGCCAGGCAGGCCTAGAATTGGTCTTATATATAAGATAACTAAAATGAGCCCCATTATTGAAAATGTGTAGTTTCGCCTTTAACTCTTATATTTTTCGTGTTGCTTACCTGCTCGCGGTATTCGACGAGGCCTTTACGGGCGGCGTATCTGTTAAGGCAAAAGAGGAAAGCTAGATAGGTAAGGCGGTTAGAGAAGCAGAAGCAAGGAGGGAGGTCCTGGGCTTTAGGTTTAAGGGATCCTAGTTAGTAGACGTCCTGGACAGGTACGACTTCCTTTCCTACATGCCGACCAACGGGATGCTCACGTCGTACCTGTATATGAGTACACCCCTTACCAAGATCAAGATCTCCAGTCGCTATCTGCCCATCGCAATATACTTCAGCCTCGTTAACGCCGCATTCTTCTTGGAACTTAAGTAAGTACTCTCCTTTGCTCTACGGTAGGCGCCTTGTTAACGATACAAAGCTCCGGTAAACCGCTTCTAGCAATTTAAATCCTTACGGATCCCCCAGCCGTAAGTATATCGCCTAATACATTCCCTGCCATATCTCCTAAGTGGACTATATCCAAACCCAGCTCTTACTTAGGTCAGCTACGCCCATCGCACACGCCCTTAACCTCATTTGCCGCATGCTTGCATTTCATACCTCTGCAAGGATTGGCAAGAAACTCCCTCTGAGAGGCACTTTACACCTCACTTTCGCTTTCGGGATCGACATTTCGCCTTTTCTCTACGACGATGCAGCACCCTTTATTCACTACTGTCAATACCGCAGGTGTACTGCCTTGCAGTCTAACCCCCTTCAGGTTCAGGTTGTAACACTATTCTAACCATGATATTACGCCAGCCCACACTGTCAAACTTAAGCTCCCCAAAATAACCATAACTCCGATGCGAAAAGCAGTAAATTTAGTCCATCCTGGTCAGTCTGCAGACTAGCACAGAGGTATCTGTTTTAAGCAGACTGGCCCAGTCTGGAACCCTAGACCCTGCGGGAACCACAAAAACTGGTACAGTATACCATTTTTTATAGCTTACGCCGGCGCGGTACATCTCCGAATACACTGCTAACGCCGCCCATAATGTCACACTAGAATCATATCATGTTCCGGCCCTTCTCTCCACAACCCCCCCTGCATAATCCTCTCCGAATGCATGTAACAATCCCCGACAAGTCTCCATGTTGTCTCGGCCCCATTCGGGCTAGAAAAAGCGCGCCGAACCACCAGCGGCACATTTACACCCCTCACCAGCACCAGTGTATCCCCCATCTCGAGCCCCGCTGGGCCCATTCCAAATACACCGTCCTCGGTCACGAAAAATCGCCGTCCCACTGCTGCGGCCGCCAGTTCATCTGCAAACCTCGCCGCGCCGCCATATTCAAGCTCCTCTCTAGAGCCAAAAAGTGCTCCAGCTAGCACGTTCTTCATGGCACGCCATCCGAGTTCGAGCTGTCCAAGCGTATAAAACCCCCCCAAACTGAAATGCCTGAGCCACCTCAATCCCGCCAACAAATCAACCCAAGCCCTAAAATCTCCGTTGCATGTTTCCCGCCCATCCGCGAGCGTATACTCCCTACCGAAAAGGAGGGTGCGACGATAGGCGTCGCCAACGGTTTCGTGCCCAGCCGTGGCGTGGTCTTGCTGCGCCGCGGAGCCGGTACAGGGATACGGCTTGGAATGCTGGCGTGGCTGCGCGTCTGCTATGTCCTCCCACTTTAATATTATATCTGCCTCGGTCCTGCATCGTTGGTTGAAGTCGGAGATTTCCATCTGTGTGTCTGGTCTGTCCGTACGGGTGAGGGCAGGCCCAACCGTCTTGATCGAGATGGGACAATGTACTACTCTGATGGTTAACTGACTTTGGTCAGCCGACACCCCAAACGGGATGCCGTCCCCCACTTGGGGCGACGGTTGGAACTCGGCCCTTGTGTTGAACGCCGTTGCGTCAAGCGACATTGTTAGACATGCTAGGGACCAGTCAGGCACCCAAGACGGCAGCTGTAATGTGCACCGCTCAGCGATCGGAACACGAAGGATGTTGAGACTCGTTGTCCCTTCCATGATAGCAATGGCGGCATCTCGATATACCGACGCGATGCCCTTGCTGTAGTCCGGCAAGACTCTCGTGTCCTGCGTGATCGGATCATCGGCCGCCAGGTTTAGAAGAGCAAAGACCTTATCTCGAGCATTGGTGGCGTCAAACTGCCGATACCTACAAAGCAGACTGAGTAGGTCGACGGATGCCTCCTGTCGCCGCTCGTATATGTCACACGCATCTTTCCCCCTGGCTGCATCGATCATGATGACGAAATCACTGATGACAGGCGAGTACCGCGCGGCACCACACAGGAGGGCAATGCCACAGGCCTGTACCAGCTCGTCCCATCTTGCCGTCTTCCCGCCACATTGTATCGTCACCCGGTTGCCTCCCATGCCGACTTCCTGAACGATCCATACCCGCCTGAACCAGGGTTGTTGCAAGAGCTTGAGCACCTTCTCCGAGTATGTGAACGCCTCGGTGCTGCTCATTCTTGCTGCTCCGGCCGGGCCAGCATGATTTCTGCCCTGGGACGCGGCCTCTTCTTTGGTCCATTCCTGCGACAGAACGGCGACGGCCGACATGGCGGCATCTGCATCAGGACTCGCCTCGCCAAGCCAGGCAATCACTTCGCTGGCGCCCTGATAGATCTGTGCCATGAGGGGTATCTGGCTTGATTTTTCAGCGTTGTCGGCTTGATTGATGCATATCGCATCAACCCACAATGTGCGTGGTGTGTGCTGGTCCCGCAGATCCCGCAGCGCTTTGTCGAGGTTGTGAGTGATGCGCAGGCATCGGCTTGGTAGAGCAGCGGAGGATTGGAGAACGGTAAGCATGTGCGATTTGTTCGGTACACCCCAGCAGTAGGACAAGGCGATGAATGATGTCTTTGGGGGAAGTTCTAATGGTGATATTGAGCAGAGCAGAGGTGAATGATGGTTTCGTGAAGGCAATAGCGTCATTAGGCGGATGGCTAAGCGCCGAGGAAGCTTGTCGTAAATATATTCGTCCATAGTGAGCGTTCTGGCGGGATGGATCTGTTCTGTTGAAATGCAACTATGAATTTTCCTGGGCAGTGTTGGATGCGAATCGCCGATAGTGATAGAATCGAGGGAAGAATCGCGTGGGTGGGAGTTCACAAGCTCCTGACAATCTCATGATCTCCAAACCCCCACTGTCACACCACACTGCGTCAGTGTGGCTTAACAAGTGCCAGTGGCCCACGTCGACTGTGAGCACCCCACGGACCCTGCGCTTCTGCACTTCGGCCAACCGTGGGAGGCTCACTACCGACGTGTCGGGTTGTATCACGTCAACGATTATTATGACCAGAATCTGGGTATTCCAGTGTTCTGGCGAGTGCAGACACTCTCCAGTCGATCCAGAAATTTCTAGGTCCGCAATGTCGATGGCATTGAAGAGTTGGATCAATAGGCGCTGGGGAAATTGGTGCTCGCCGCATATCTTTTCCGGTCATCACACTTCGAAGCCATTTCTACGGATGTGGTCATGCAGCTGGCGGCGAACTTTGCGTTGGAATGGGCAGAAGAATCGATGCTTTAAACATATATTCTAGAACTTGTTAAAGGTTCGTTCACCCACCTGATTGCCTGGAGGTACTTGGGTGTTATTTTAGCTGCGGATCTTTAACTAAGTCATTTCTGACCACCGATATAGGAAGTTTGTTAGATGAAATTGAGAGACTACGAGCCGAGCTGCTCTGTGAGATGGAGATAGTGGAATGGAAACTGCGCCTAACCACAACCTCTCACACAATGTGGCGGATAGTTTGCCCGGAATGTAACAGGACGCACCCGGACACGACTAAGAGATGCCATCCTTGTAACAACGCCAATTTGTCCGTCATGTATTGCACATTTGAAGCGAGGATCCCCGAATACTTTGCTACCTTGAGGGCGTGCGGGTTATGGCCTTCCGCTATGCATGGTAGTCTTTTGGCCGGTGAGTTTGCTGCGAAGATGGCAAATATACTAAATTCCGTCTCTGATCATAAGTGCCGGGGGCCCAATCTTGTTCGTTGAAAAAGGAAACGGTTCGGCTGAAGAAGAGGGCTCTTGCTATACTCGACGCCGCTCGGGGCGTATCATTGCCTTAGTAATAAAGACATGCGTTCATCCTTCTCATAGCTGGAGACTTTGCGTCGAGGATTCCAAAAGACCAAGACCGCCCCCCCTAAAAGGAACTTTCTGTGCTACCTTTCAAAGCGAAAAAGATGTTTTAATTATATCTGCGGATTGCCGAGGTCGCCATCCCCGGACCCGCACCCAAGACCCCAGCGGAGCACTTCAGAGCCGGAAAAAAAAAGGCGTGAGGCTGTCTGTCTTCGAGGCATGTGCCATGCAGATCAAGACCATCTATGAGAAGGCGATTCTGCGGTACCCCAATCACACAACCCAGGACAGAGTCAGCGATCTATTGCAGCCGGTTATTCAAAAGTTGGAGCAGAGACTATCCTATCCGGGCCAAACCCGGCTCATTACCGCCGACGAGTGCGCCGGTGTCGCGAGGTCGGCGTGGCTGTTTTGGTTTACTATTATCGTATCAAAGAAAGAAGAAAGAAAAAAAAAACACATTGGATTCAACGCGCTATAGGCTCTCTGAAGGTCGTTTTGACACGCAGTTTCCCCAATTCGTTTCCCCAATTCTCCCGAGGGGCCAGCTGGTGTAGCCATTCACCCGTCGCCAGACGAGCGGTACGGTCCCAGCGCAACGGTACCTCACGCCATGGAGATGGAGCGACTACCGAAAACTGGCCAACAAACACGGCTGCAAACGGAGTTCGTCGAGTCCAACTCGGCATCTCACCGATTGCCAAAACCCCTCCTAATGCCCCGCGCCCCCTCCTCAAGCTCGGCTCTCGACACCCCGGGTCACTACTACAACTGCCCCATCGCTTCTCAGCACTCATAAGAAAGCTGAGAATGTTCGCGAGGTTGTAAATAGCCTCAAAGAAAGGTTTCCAAACAAGTAAGCACACTCTTAAAACGCTCCTTCGCAAGCTGGAGAGAGCGCTGGTTGTAGGGGCTGCGGAGAGGCCACTTCTCGTGGAGGGAAGGAACCGCCTAAAAGAGAACCAGCGCGCTTCAGGGCCCTCACACCAGAAAGAGAGTACATGGACCAGCCAACGATAAATTCTCGCTTGTAGAGGACAACATAATAGGGGCTAGAGAGCCACGCAGAATATGGAACTAAGCAGTTGTAGTCCACTTTCAACGCTATAGATTCCTGAGTGCGGTGTTTCTGACAGAAGTCGGGAATGGTGGCATTTCGACCATCAGTTTTGCGAAGACCAAGATGCGAGGGCAGGGTCCTCAAGAACCGATGCTATTACTGGCACTGGCTTATTGTGCCATCAGACATTGAAGCCCGGTATAACCCTGACCAAGAATCACATGAAACAAGGGTTATGGCCTAGAGGAAAAGTGGGGGCATAGTTGAAACAAGCGGCTCGGGATATAAATTTTGGCTGCCTATCACTGATAAGCAACCGATAACAGTCACTGCATTTTTAGCATAAAAGGAGGGGGCCTATGCCGACCTTTTCCTGCCATTTTTACTGCCTTTAAAAAATCGGCTTAAGGGGGCAGCTATGGCTAATGGATTATCGTATGTGTCAAAGACGCTGCACTCTTGAGCCTCTGGAATTGAAAGGGAATTTGTGAATGCTCGATCATCCTCTGGTTCTAGCTTGATGCCGGAACCACTTTCGTTTATCAACCTATTCTAGGATTCCGACTTCGTCAATGCGGTGGCTCGGCCTCACTGACGCTCTGGCAGCGCTAAGCATCCAGTCAGTTCCGTTGACTAGTCAGGTACAATTTATGTCTCAATCTGGGGTGATCGGACGCTTGTGGTCTTCATACTCTAGCATGCATCAGCTTGTAGAACCACACCTCCTGAAACTTCACAACATTCTGCACACCATCAACGTGAGAAGAACGCCAAAAAGAGATGCATCGTGTGAGCACACAAGTTGAATTGTCAATGTCGCTGACATCTAGGTACCTCGCATTCCCCGATTGTTGCATTGACAAGACATCTTCCTTTTTTTGTGCACGGCGTCAAGAACCCTCCTCCCCCTCCAGACGTTGCTTCTTGTTTGCTAGGTCCCCAACATAAGCTATGAGGATGGTAAATATCTCTTGGCTTCCGCTCCAAATTAAAACCAGCATACGTCTATCAACAAAACGTTGCGTTTGAGTTTTCGCACGAGGCTTTCCGCGTGCTGGCCTAAGGCACCTTGGGAAAGAATAGTAACAGCGGTTCCACCCACACCAAGATGAAACTTCAAAGCCAATATGTTTTGCGAACAGCTGTGGGCTTTGGGCAAGTGGGACATGTCTTGTTGCTGTAGAGATGGCCCTCTAAGGTGCGACAGCAGCTGACTGTCTCTTTTGCCCATCTGTGAGACTTGATACCTCGTAGCCCATCTACCAGCTCCACCAGACCCAAGTCTCCGAATGAAGCGGACTGAAGGTTAAATTTCAAGCTATGCAGGCCTTTCATCAGTGCCCCAAGGTGCATAGTGCTGCACTCAAAATCGCAGCCATAACGGCCCTCAGTGTAGCCTTGGAGAAGCTCCTTCAGACTCTTGGCGGCGAGTGTTAATCATTTCTATTTTGGGGTACCATGTTAGTTAAAGGAAAAAAAATAAAAAATGATGGCGCTACAAAGCCGAAGCCTCAACCTTGACTTCAGGTGAGGCAGTACTTACCGATGATGGAAGACGGGATGGGGATATCCCTGGGAAGTTCGAGGTCATACTGCTCCGGAGAATAGCTACCTTGGTCGCCTGACGAAAGTGCGCATTCTGCTTGAGAACCCACGATATCAGGATCCACAACACCACCTCGCGATAGAGCAATATGGGCACCGATGAGAATGAGAAACCTTGCATCCACAGCGACAGGATGAGCTGCAAGGGTTCCCGGATGTCGTAATAGTCGACAATGACAGCGATCTTAGCCAGCATCTCCAAGGACACCGTTCTGGGAACAAGACTCCAAGTCACCTAACTTCCGGGCACTTTAACGGATGGGTTTGCTAATGGACACGGGGAATCAGCTATATATAGGGAATTTGAGATCCTTTCTGCTATCCTTAACCTTGATAATGAGATTGTGAGGCAGTGTCAGCGTATGTACAAACAAAACCGCCTTGAATACTGGTCACCACCGTGGCCCGTATCCGTGAGCGGATTTACTATTCTGGACTGTCGCTTGAATATCATGTGGTTTTGATTAACGTCTTGGATTGACTACCTACATGAGAAGAATCTTGGGCATCAGTTTGATTTATAGCAGAAAGAGACCGATGGTATATATTAGACAGACAGAGAACCACGTGTTAGCTTTACGAAGGAGCAAGATCATGGTTCCTCTTTGCCGGAGAGATCAGAGCAAAGAACAAACTTGAGGGACGCCCTTCTCGAGGGAGTCCCCGCCAACATGTCAACACTTCAAAGATTACCTTGAGAGGACACATGCCCCTAGCCGATAGTAAGGTAAGTGACGCTCTTGAAATTAAAAAAGTCCACATTCGGCCCCAAAGTTACCCTCACAAGCATATTTGTCTGAGTCCCCGGACGCACTACAACATCAACAACATGATCAAAGTACCCGGAAACATCAATCCTGGAATCCGCCGAAGCGCTGGTCTCGACATCAAAAGATCCTGTCGTCCCGGGCTCACTTGAGCACACAACATTCAGCGTCACAAGCCCGACACTGTTGGCCCTCACATCCATGAAATAAAACTCTAGCCGCCCTCTCTGCCGCCTGTCGTCCGGGTGGAAGTACTGCAGGCTGTCGGTCTCACCCCACAGGTTCCAGCCCCTACCGGAGGCGTTGATGTATGAGAGGGGCGTGGCTTGGTACGGATAGCGCGGCGAGAGGTAGCGCTGGTTGCGGAAGAAATTTCCGGGGTCGAAATCGATGCCCGGGATGCGGATGAGGCTTTTGAGCATCTCGAGGCGCTTGGCCGCGCCGACAGGACGGGCAAGCTTGATACTGCGAACGTCGGAGGGCTTGTCAATGTGGTTGGCGGCATGGTAGGCCCAGCCGTCGGTCTCGCGGAGGGCGAGATCATCGTGCTCACCTTTGCGGTCGGGCTTGTCGGTGATGGTTGGTTTGGTGTCTGGGGTGTTGGCCTCCATTTGAAGGATGATTGATGGATGAAGGTTGAATGGTTCGTGTGCTGCTGGGTGGTGTGAGGGAAATTGGAGAAATCTCCCCATGATTTTCTCGGCCACCACTTTGTACATCAGCGCATGTGCGTTGTAGCGGTCATGTGATTCCTGATTTCATCTTATTGGTGCATTTTCTGTTCTTGTCCGTGACGCGGAGATTTATCTAGCCCACGTCTGATCATTTTTAGTATGTCTAATACGGTTACCACCATGGCTCTGGACACCGTACCTACCTTTGGTACCTAGACAAGAAATGGAGGCCTCAGGCGACTATTAGGAGAGTGGTAGAATTCATTTGCAGCCTTCGGAAAAGCCCGAAACCGCGATGCTAGACTTGACGGTGAAGAAGGACGTCTACCCTAGTTTTCCTTGCGATCCTCAATGACACCAACAACTAGAATGAATTTTTACAGATATCGATGGAGGTATCTAGACATGCGAGGGCATCGTGGCCCAATCTTCGTTATAAACAGTCTAGCGTCTTTAATATTGCTGCGTCGTTCAACTTCGTCCCTTAAGGCTCTTTAGATAAACCGCTTTGTGGTTTTGTCTCCTGTGGGGTGATGCTTGCGGATTTTTACCGGTCACTTTTTGACTAGCGTATGTGGGCCTTTGACGGGCGCTATCATTGTTGGCTCTCTCTCACGGATGAAACACAGCCGACAACATCTTCCACGGCCACACCTATCGCGTGGTAAACTCTCGCCGATCTCACGTTAATATTTAGTGCAAGGTGAAGGCAAATATGAAAAGAGAGATGATACTGCCGAATCGGTCCGTTTAACTAATCCCATAGATGGCGATAACAAAATCCCAGCAGCTAATCGTGATAACCCAAGATCTTATCGCTCCAGCTGTCGGCGAGAAGATATTCTTCCGATCAAAACCGGAGAGCGACGTAATTAGAGACTCACTGCGGCGCCCCCGTCCTCCCTCCTCTTCATACGCACCTCCAGCCCTTTTTGTCTCGGAAACCAGCTATTCACCACCGTCCACTCTCTCTCCTTCTCCACCAGCTCGATATCATAGCACAGCGCCAGCGTCGCAACAACCTTGTACGCCTGTATAAGCCCTAGGTGCTTCCCCATGCACATCCTCTTCCCGGCGCCAAAGCTCAGATCGGTATCATTCATGGCCCGCAGTCGCTGCGCAAATTCGGCTTCACTCTCGGTGCTGCCGCGCAGCCATCGCTCCGGGCGGAAGTCGTACGCGTCAGGGCCCCATATGGATTCGTTGCGGTTGATGATCCAGGGGTTGAAGGCCAGGATTGTGCCTTGGGGGACGACGCTCTCACGGGCAAGGGGATGATGGTTGGTGGTGGGCGATGGCAGGCGCTGCCCGCCCGCTGGTACGTAGCGCTCCAGCCCGAGAGACACGCCAGGGAGGTAGCGGATGGCCTCGCGGATGATGGCTTCGAGGTAGGGCATGCAACGTGCCTGTTTGTAGCTCACGGCCGGGGTTTTTTCTGGATGCGGCGGGGAGAGGCCGGCGGCGGCGAGCTCGGCCCGCAAACGTGCCCACACGCCGGGCGTGCGCAGGCTGTAGTACAGCGCGGATCTGATGGTGATGGCGGTGGTGTCGGCGCCGGCGGCCATGTTGGCCATTATCTAGGAGACGATCTGGCCGTCGGAAACGGTTGGGTCGGCGGACTTGATTTCGAGGAAGTGGTCTAGGTAGTCGGGCTGGTCAACGTGGTGGTGTTGCCTATCGGTGTCCTGGTACCGCGCGATGAGGCGACCGACGCAGGTGGCGGCAACAGCGTTGAAGCCTCCTGGGCGCCGGAGGAGCTGGGTTGTGATGTAGGACACGACGCGGTTCTTTTCGAGCAGGGTGTCAAGGAACGGCATGCAACCCACCCAGGCGAAATAGTCGAGCGTCTTTTCCGAAGCGTGGAGCGTGCCGTCGAAGTCGGTACCTGCGGAGAGGTAGCCGAGGGGCTGGGAGAAGGTCACGGTGCCTACGACGTCCCAGGCATCTGGTCACAGCGCGCTGGTTAGAAACTCATTCCGATTCTTTTTGTGAATTTTCTTTCCGCACAAGCGACGAACAGTACGAGATCCAGTCGCCTAGATCAAAGGCCTTTGCGGCGCTGGTGGGTGAAGTCGTGGTGGTAAAGCGCTTGTCCAGCTCGTCGCACAGCTGTGCGATTGTCTTGTCGATAAGCGGTTCGAGGCATGCGACACCAGTGGGTGAGTAATACTTGGCGACAAGCTTCTTATCGGCCGAGTGCTTGGCCTCGTCGGGTTGGCTGAAGATGTTATGCACGAGGCGGCCGTTGATTAAGGCACTGGCGGAATGGTAGAGCCCAGTCTAGACGTGGCTGATCAGTGGTATGTACCAAGACCAAGGTACATGTACCTAGCAAAGGGGGATGGGTTGAGCGTCACACCTTTTCCCACTCCCCTTTAGTCCCGAAGACGGTTTTAAGTAACGTTGGGTCATTGACGTCAAGTATGTTGGGCCCGATGCGCACTACCGGCCCGTATTTCTTGTGAAGCCGGTCTAGGTCGAGCTGGAAGCTGCCTCGACTGGTGTGGTAGAGTCGCCAGAGGTTGGTACATTCTAGATCGCCGGCAAGTTAGTCGTGGGTCTGACGAGGGAGGGGGCTGAAGTGAACGCGACTTACTGGCCAAGGCGGGACCCGGATATTGGCGCAGCGGGGAGTTCAGGTGGGATCCCAACAGGTAAGCGGTAATTACGACGAGAGCCGCCAGAACATAGTTCGTGAGCGAATTATCTGTTAGTAAGTGTCCCGGCACGGACACCAGTGTTTTATTGCCCATCTTTGCCGGTAGCAAAAGCGCTCGGAGCGAAATGAGAGTTGGGGGGACGAGCCTGAAGCGCCGAGAATGCCATCCATTGTGTATTTGAAGGACAGTCGCTCGGCCGAATGTTCCCCGAAGGTAACTGCCATCAATAGCGCGTCCGACTTCGTCGTCTCGCTGTGCCGTCAGTGGTGTTGCACAACAGAAGCTGGGTGAGGTATGCATGCATGCGGGCTAGGCTCGGCAGTGATGCGATCAATCCGATTGGAGGCCGGAAGCCGCTTAAGCCTCTTTTCACGGCACAGGCGACTCAACACGGAAAGGCGTGTCCTGTCGGGAGTGTTGCCTGCGCTCACGGCGTGTCCCTTTCGAGAATCCTCCCGAAGGCCTACAGCTAGTGGTGTAACCGAAAGAAAAATGCTCCGGAAAGCGGGGTCGGTGGCACAAAGATATGTGTAGATAGGTCAAGGTGGTCAGGGATATCGACAAGACGCTGTGCACTGAACACTGGTAATGACGTCGTTATGGAAGGGAAACTTCAGGTGCCTAGATCAAGAGTATATCTACGGCGGCCAATTGGTGGCTGATTCAGCCGCTGAGCGCCACCTTGCAGCTAAAAAGGGGCCGTGCCCTCAGCGACCGGAAATATCCCAAGGATGTCTACGTCTGTGTAGGGTTAGGGTTATATATACGATTTTTTAGCCCCTGAGCCCCTGAACACAAGCAATTGCGCGTAATTGCGCGCAATCTACGCAGTAAACAGCGTTTTCAGGCCTAAACTGTATTATAATAACGGTTTAATTACTAAATCTATCTACGGAAGGCTTATTACCGCCGGCGCCGTGCCGTTATCGCGCCGGCCGGCCACCCTTCTTATCGCCGGCGCCGGCCTCCCTTATCTTCCTGTTAACGTGGAGCCGTTTACAATATAAATCCAGAGAACAGTTAGATTACCGTTATTCGGCCGTAATAAAAAACATCACCAATTCCTTATTTAACTACCGTAAGCCAGTAACTTACTAAATCTCTCGGATAACTTCCAGCCGTAAAGAATACCACTGAACTTCAGCCTGACGGCCGGCACGCCACCAGCTCCCCCACCAATTATCTAAAGCCGTAATTAAAGGGCTACCCTATAAGCCGGTAATCCACTTACACCAGAGGTTATTTATAGTCTTAACAGCCCAGCTTATACGGTGTTTCAGCAGCCTTATAATCTCTGGCTTTAGGTTTAACTGGCCGGAGTGGCTTAACTAGCTTTTTAATAGTAATACTAGTGTTAACGCTGGAGCCGGAGCCAGTATTATCACTAATACTGGAGCTAATGCCAGTGCTAGTGCCGGTAGTGGTTACAGCTGGAAAACGCTTTTAGTAAGGAGGTTGCGTAAGGAAGACTAGTAAGTTCCAGCTAGCCGTTCTGCTGCTGTATAAACCTTAGCTGTTAGGGTTATTAAAAGCTTTAATATCTTCACCTTACTCTAGGCTTTAGCCGTTTTTAAGTAGTTAGTAAAGACTGGTAAAGCCTGTGTTAAAACGGCTAATTAGCTTAACCGCTTACCTTCTTTTATTATTACCGTTACGTAATATATATACGGCTGGTAATCTTTATACTAGAATATTAGATAGTTCCACATAACAGATTCCGGAAACTGGCATATTAATAATACTAAGTCTTTTAAAATCACCTCTTAAAGGTAGAATAATAAGCTTATAAAGCCGGCTGTTATAAGGTTATTTATTTACTTTAAGCCAGGGCTAAACTTATCTGCCTATTAGTTTAACTCCAGCTAAATTAACGTTAATAGTAAGTCTGGAAGTGGCGTTCGGTTTTAATATATCTTAAACCCCCCTATCTGCGTTAAATAGCCGGCTATAATCCATATAAACTTCCAGGGTAGTGAATTCAGGTAATAACCGACCATTTGCTCCTAATTCCACCAGCTAGTATAGCAAATCTACACCTCACTTACCCCCTTTAACTCCACCGTCTTTACTCTAGAGTTTCAGCTAACGTGGGTTTTCTTATTCGACCAGATACCGGCGTATATAAACGCTTTAATAACCTAATCCTGTTAACTATTATATATTAACGTGGAGGTGGGGCCAGCCTTAATACTCTTTAACAGCCAGATATCGTATTATTACACTCGGCTTTTAAAGCAGGGAAACGGCTTATTAGTAAGGTCTTACTGGTATAGGAGGTAAAAGGTTACCACGCTGAGAACGTAAATAAGCAGGTCTCGGTTTTAAAAGGTATTGGTGGTTTTTAAATGGCCGTGTTAGTTCTGCTTTCCGGCCTATATAGTAGTGATAAGCGGTATATATTAAATGGGCCCTTTACTAGCGAATTTGAATGTAAAGAGGTTTAAGATCTTAAGGTTTTAGTAATTACTGTTACAGGTAAGTATATAATAACTAAGAAGTATATCGGTTAAAGTCCAGAAGTGGTATTTAGCTAATTAGCCGGTATAGCCTTATAACTCCCTAGTAACCTGCTTAAGGTCATCCTCTAAATAGCCGTTAAGAACGGTATTTTAGCCCTTATTAGCGTAATTAGCTTTCTACCGCTTTATATTACAGCGTTAAAGAGATTTAATATACTCCCAGGTATTATCCTTTTAAGGTAAGGGGTAGGTGTTTATATTAAGGGTTTATTACGATTAGTAAAGGTTAATAATAGTAGTAATATAGGTTTAAACTGACTGTTAGGTAAGCCGAGTCTTTAAAAGCGGCATATCACCATCGGCCTTCCAGCTTTATAATTATAACAGCCGATTTATAACCTCCTTAATAAGGAAAAGAAAAAGCTTATCCTCTGTTACTGTCTTACCGTCTTAATACTGTTTCCGCTAATAAAACTACTGGAATTCTTCCTATTTTAGCTTATATACTGATAACGTGTTCTTTAGCCACACCGCTTTAATTATAGTGAGGATATTTTACACGTTAACCTGGAGTTTAGTGTTATTAATAATAACACGTTCTGGCCGCGCCGTTAGAATCCTTACTTACGCTAGCCCCTTTTAGCCGGCTAGGGGTTATTCTGTACCGGCCGATCTAACTACTGTAATTAATAACCTAGCCAGTACCGGTGTTAAAACCGGCACTTATCGCTTCCGGGGAGCTATAGTGTAAAGGAGGCCGGCCTACGGTACTGGAAAGAAGAGAAGGTTAAGGACGGAGAGTTAAAGCAGAGCAGGGGGGGGCTAGACTTTTTAAAAGGCGTGATTAGCGGTTATTTACAGCACTAGCCCTGTTATAATGGTGTAGCCACGGCGTATTAGCGCCCTGTATTATAGTGGAGGCTTTAGGGGCTGTGACGAATTAATGGCCGAATTAGCCGGCGTTATAGATATCTGGAAATAAGCATGGCGGCCACACCAGAGCCATTATAAATATTCGCGAATTTCGCTAGTGGTGGTGTAGTAGGGTTAGGGTTTAATATGGGGCTTCGATTAGCAGGTGGCTGATTTCGGCTTAGCAGCGCCGTGAATACTAAGAGTATATCTATAGCGGCTAATTAGTGGCTGATTTAGCCGCTAAGCGCCACCTTGCAGCTAAAAAGGGGCCGTGCCCTTAGTGACTGGAAATATCCTAAGGATGTCTACGTCTATGTAGGGTTAGGGTTATATATACGATTTTTTAGCCCCTAAGCTCCTGAACATAAGCAATTACGTGTAATTACGTGTAATCTACACAGTAAACAGTGTTTTCAGGCTTAAACTGTATTATAATAATAGTTTAATTACTAAATCTATTTACAGAAGGTTTATTACCGCTAGCGCCGTGCTGTTATCGCGCTAGCCGGCCACCCTTCTTATTACTGGCGCTGGCTTCCCTTGTCTTCCTGTTAGTGTGGAGCCGTTTATAATATAAATTTAAAGAATAGTTAAATTACCGTTATTCGGCTGTAATAAAAAATATTACTAATTCCTTACTTAACTGCTGTAAGCTGGTAACTTACTAAATCTCTTAAATGACTTTTAACTGTAAAAAATACTATTAAACTTCGGCCTGACGGCCAGCACGCTATTAGCTCCCCTACTGATTATCTAAAGCCGTAATTGAAGGGCTACCTTATAAACCGGTAATCCACTTACACTAGAGGTTATTTACGGTCTTAACGGCCTAGCTTATACAGTGTTTTAACGGCCTTATAATCTCCGGCTTTAGGTTTAACTAGCTAGAGTGGCTTAACTGGCTTTCTAATAGTAATATTAATATTAACATTAAAGCCAGAGCTAATATTATTACTAATACTAAAACTGATACCAGTGCTAATACTAGTGGTGGTTACAGCTGGAAAACGCTTTCAGTAAAGAGGTTGCGTAAGGAAGACTGGTAAGTTCCAGCTAGCCGTTCTGCTGCTGTATAAACCTCGGCTGTCAGGGTTATTAAAAGCTCCGATATCTTCACCTCGCTTCAGGCTTTAACCGTTTTTAAGTAGTTAGTAAGGACTGGCAAAGCCTGTGTCAGAACAGCTAATTAGCTTAGCCGCTTACCTTCTTCTATTATTACCGTTACGTAATATATATATAGCTGGTAATCTTTATACTGGAATACTAAATAGTTCTATATAATAGATTTTAGAAACTGGCGTATTAACAGTATTAAGTCTTTTAAAATCACCTTTTAAAGGTAAAATAATAAGCTTATAAAGCCGGCTGTTATAAGGTCGTTTATTTACTCTAGGTTAGGGTTAAACTTATCTACTTACTAGTTTAACTCTAGCTAAATTAACGTTAATAGTAAGTCTGGAAGTAGCGTTTAGCTTTAGTATATCTTAAACCCCCTTATTTACGCTAAATAGCCGGTTATAATCCACATAAACTTTCAGGGTAGTAAATTTAAGTAATAGCTAACCATTTACTCTTAGTTCTACCAGCTAGTATAACGAATCTGCACTTTACTTACCCCCTTTAACTCTACCATTTTCGCTTTAAAGCTTCAGCTAATATAAGTCTTCTTATTTAACTAGATACCAGCGTACGTAAATGCTTTAATAACCTAATCCTATTAGTTATTATATACTAATATGGAGGTAAGGCTAGCCTTAGTGCTTTTTAACAGCCAGATATTATACCATTACACTTAGCTTTTAAAGTAGGGAAACAGCTTATTAGTAAGGTCCCACCAGTACAGGAGGTAGAAGGTTACTGCGCTGAGAACGTAAATAAGCAGGTCTTGGCTTTAAAAGGTACTGGCAGTTTCTAAACGGTTATGTTAGTTCTGCTTTCCAGCCCATGTAATAGTAATAAACGGTATATATTAAGTGGGCCCCTTACTGGTAAATTTAAATGTAAAGAGGTTTAAGATCTTAAGGCTCCGGCGGTCACCGCCACAGGTAAATATATAATAACTAAAAAGCATATCGGTTAAAGTCTGGAAGTGGTATTTAGTTAACTAGCCAGTATAGCCTTATAACTCCCTAGTAACTTATTTAAGGTTATCCTTTAAATAGCTGTTAAGAATGGTATCTTAACCCTTATTAACGTAGTTAGCTTTCTACCGCTCTGTATCACAGCGTTAAAGAGATTTAATATACTCCCAGGTATTATCCTTTTAAGGTAAGGGGTAGGTATTTATATTAAGGGTTTATTACGATTAATAAAGGTTAATAATAATGGTAACGTAAGTTTAAACTAACCGCCAGGTAAGCTAAGTCTTTAAAAGCAGCATATCACTATCGGCCTTCTGGCTTTATAACCGTAACGGCTAATTTATAACCTCCTTAATAAGGAAAAGAAAAAGCTTATCCTCCGTCACTGTCTCGCTATCTTAATACTGTTTCCGCTGGCAGAACTGCCAGAATTCTTCCTACTTCAGCTTATACATTAACGATATGTTCTTCAGCCACACCGTTTTAATTATAGTAAGGATATTTTACACGTTAGCCTAGAGCTTAACGTTATTAATGATAACACGTTCCGGCTACACCGTTAGAATCCTTACTTACGCTAGCCCCTTTTAGCTGGCTAGGGGTTATTCCGTACCGGCTAATCCAGCTACCATGATTAATAGCCTAGCTAGCGCCGGCGTTAAAGCCGGCACTCGTCGCTTCCAGGGAGCCATAGCGTAAAGGAGGCCGGCTTACGGTACTGGAAAGAAGAGAAGGTTAGGGATAGAGAGTTGGAGCAGAGCAGGGGGGGGTTAGACTCCCTGAAAGGCGCGACTAGCGGTTGCTTACAGTACTGGCCCCGCTGTAGTGGTATAGCCACGGCGTATTAGCGCCCTGTACTATAGTGGAGGCTCTAGGGGCCGTGACGAATTAGCGGCCGAATTAGCCGGCGCTATAGATATCCGGAAATAAGCACGGCGGCCACACCGGAGCCACCGTAAATATTCGCGAATTTCGCCGGTGGCGGTGTAGTAGGGTTAGGGTTTAATATGGGGCTTCGATTAGCGGGCGGCTGATTTCGGCTTAGTGGCGCCGTGAATACCAACCAGTCCCGCCTGTCAAATATTAACCACCGCAATATGACCACCCCACCTCATCTCCAAATCCTAACAACAGCCAATAACGACGAACCCACCAACTTCGCCCCATTTCCACATCTGTCGACCGAACTGCGCCTTCAGATATGGGAGCTTTCCCTGCAGCGATACCGCTTGTTCGAGGTGACTTTTGAACCACCAGTAGCACCG